>ULWX01011902.1_pt1 | contig 44211 bp, 43 predicted proteins | sample 1960851 | NCBI WGS metagenome assembly ULWX01 (sample SAMEA4835826, study PRJEB28245) | human gut metagenome | biome: gut microbiome; material: fecal sample | place: Denmark | collected 2008 | reverse complement strand
CCCGCCGTTAAAAAGGCAGAGCCGCGAAAGCCCAGGCAGAAAAACACCGCCCGGGAGCTTGCCAGAACCGAGCGCGAGATTGAGCGTCTGGAGGCAAAGCAGGCGGAGCTTGACAAGCAGGCGGAGGAATTTTCCACCGACTATCAAAAGCTCATGGAGATTGACGAAGAGAAAGCCGCGCTGGACGCGGAGCTTGAGCAGCTATATGAAAGATGGGAGGCGCTCAGTGATGAATAAAGAGAAAAAAGCGAAAAAAATGCCCTCATGGGCCGTGGTCGTTGCCGCGCTCAGCGCAGCCGCCGTCGTGTTTCGTTTTGTTATGCGGGGCTATTCCTACATTGCCCACACGCTGATTTTTATAGCCGCGCTTATCGTGATGCACCGCTTTTTCGGCAAAACCCTGTGGCGCATCGTGGTGGTGCTGGTGTGCATCGGCTTTGCGTATTTTATCGCGGTGGAGGTGCCCATCGTCAAAAACGCGCGCACAGACCCCGACCCCGGCAGGGAGTATCTTATCGTGCTGGGGGCCGCCGTCCATGGGGAGAACCCCTCCCTCGCGATGGTTCACCGTGTTGAGGGGGCGCAGGCTTATCTTGAGCAGTACCCGGACAGCATCGCCATTGTCTCCGGCGGGCAGGGTGACGGCGAGGCCGTGAGCGAGGCGCAGGCCATGTATAAGCTGCTCACGGAGGGCGGCATCGCCCCGGAGCGCATCATCATGGAGGATAAGTCCACCTCCACGACGGAAAATCTTGAAAACTCCTTTGCCATTATCCGCGCCATGGGCGGTGAGCCGGACGGAAACACCGCCATCGTCTCAAGCCCCTATCACCTCTTCAGGGCCAAGAGCATGGCGGCCCTGCAGGGCGTGACGGCGGCTGGCGTCGCTGCCCCGGCGGGCTATCCGCTCACGACCTTGAACTATTTCATCCGCGAGGCCTTCGGCGTGACCCACCTGTGGGTGTTCGGAAGATAAAATAACTGTCGACAAAGGCAAGCCTTTGTCGACAAAAAGGGGTTTCACTCCGAACCGCGCATTTTTGTCCGCTGTTGGCGGGCAAAAATGCACTCTCTCCGTGCAAAGTGTTTTTCCCGAGGTACATGCCCCCGGGAAAAACTTATTTTAACTTTATTCGCCGCTTCCGAGCGGCGAACTCTGCGAGGCTTTGTTTATCTTCAATATGTTTTAATTGTCCGCTTTCAAAACTCAAAAATTTTTCATTTTTTGAAAGTCTATAATTTCTTCAAAACCTCTCCGATATCGCCGTTGATGCAGATCGACTGCTTTTCGATTGCGGAGGGGGCAAAGGCCTCGCCGTAATTTATGCAGGCGTAGATGGCTTTGGGATTTCTCGCCGTCATCTGCAAGAAGGGGTATTTTATTATGACCGGGGTGTTCATGCCGACGCCGAGCTCGAGAAACAGAATATGCCGGCCCTCGTGCCGGCGGAGAAAGTCAGAATATCTCCCGCTCGCCCGATACCAGCCCTCGTCCTGAACAAAACTGTCGTCGGCTCTCAGATTCATTGTCATCGGCTTTCCGCACACGGGACAGTGGGGTATCAGCTCCGCGGGGATTTTCATATCCGCCTGCCGCGCGACCATCGCCCGTATGGCGGCTTCATTGTCATAGGTCGCATTGTGGCAGGGCTCGCTGCACTGGAACAGGCCGTAATCGCCCTGTGTGTAAAAAAGCCTTTTCTTATCAAAGCCCGCTTTTTGAAACTGATGGTCAACATTCGTCGTCAGCACAAAATAGTCCTTGTCTTTTACAAGCTCGAAAAGGCGCTTATATGTCCCGTTGTCGCCGTCAACATAGCGGTTGATGTAAATGTATCTTGACCAATACGCCCAATGCTCCTCGGCGCTCCCGAAGGGATAAAACCCGGCGGAATACATATCTTGAAAGCCGTATTTTTTTATAAAATCCGGGAAATTCTCCTCAAATCTCCGCCCGGAGTACGTGAATCCCGCCGCGGTGGACAGGCCCGCGCCCGCGCCGATAATGACCGCGTCGGCAGTTTCAAGCTCGGCTTTGAGCCGCTCAATCTGCCCGGAGCAGGCGCCGGTAGATGGCCTCGTCACATTCCTTGAAAACATTGAAAATCACCTCAATTTCGCTGTGTGTCTGTTCTTTGTACTGTCTTCCGGTGTCAAGCGCTATCTCTGCCGCCTCATCATTCGGAAAGTGAAACTCGCCCGTGGAGATGCAGCAGAAGGCTATGCTTTTTACGCCGTTTTCATCCGCCAATTCAAGGCAGGCGCGGTAGCAGGCCGAGAGCTCCTCCCTGTCCCGCCGCGTCACCCGCTCGCCGACGATGGGCCCGACGGTATGAAGGATATAGCGGCACGGGAGATTATACGCGGGCGTGATTTTCGCCCGGCCGGTTTCCTCCTCATGGCCCTGCCGCGCCATAAGCCCGGCGCATTTAAGGCGCAGCTGAACGCCCGCATAGGTGTGGATGGCGTTATCAATGCAGCCGTGGTTCGGGCAGAAGCAGCCGAGCATCCCACTGTTGGCGGCGTTTACAATGGCGTCGCACTCGAGCGTGGTAATGTCCCCGCGCCAGAGATATATGCCCTTTTGCACGCTTTCAAGCTCCGACAGGCGCGTTATGCCCTTGCGCCGCGTCTCCTCCTGCAAATATGCGTCCTGCACGGCCAGAAATTCCGCCGACACCGGCTCTGGCATACGGACATTGAAGAGCGCCCGCAGCAGCAGCTTCTGCTCGCGCTCATCCGCCGGAACCGCAATTTCAGAATACTGCGGCTGCTCAGCCAAAAGCGCGGATATTAAATATTCTCTTCTTTCACTGTGCGTCATAAGCATTGCCTCCCCCTGCAAAAGCGGAACTGCCGCGCAGGCAGCTCCGCCTCGATTATTTATGCAAAGAAAAATCCGGCTGTCATATCAAGATAATTTTGACCGCTGTATTGAGGATACTGTTTCTGCACCTCCGCCTTGAACCTTTCAGCATCGGCATGCTCTTCCGCAATCTTTTTCAGGTTTTCAAGATAGTCGATCTTGGTCTGCGCGTCCTTCATATCCTCCGGCGTGTAGTGCGATGTCAAAATCAGGTCATAGCCTTTTTTGATATAGCCTTTCAGTTGTGCGATTATTCCGTCCGCGTGACTCGCACCGGCGACGATGGAATGGCAGTCATGCCCCAGCATATGGGTGTAAACGGTATTGATCTCAGGAATCTCAATATCAAAGGCATCTGTGGTCTGCTTTATCACAAAATCAATACCGCCTACCGTAAGCTTGCCCTCCCCGATAAAATTGCTAATCTTGTGAACGGACTTGTCGAAAATATCCCCGAAAGCGTTGGCAAAATTATCTATCAAAGCCTTACCGCCACCGTTTGCTGAGTAATCAGCCGCGTTCCGGGTGGCATATTTCGGCACATCCGGCATAAACCCGGCGCCCGCTCCGTGGTAAGCGATGAACATACCTTCAACCTTCAAATCCTTCAGATACTCCGCAAGCTCGCTGTTGTTATCAAAGAAGCATGGAGACTCAATGATAACCGCGCTGCCGTTTTTCTCAACGACAAACACCTCGTCATCTATAAAATCATTGGTTTTATACGCATGCAGCTTTATGCCGCCAAAGTCGTAGACATTCATTTCGCCCTTTGCGAGCTTTACACTTTTAAACGTGTTCTTGTTCATTTTATTAGCCTCCGTTTTTTGCTTTGTGCTTCGCAGCGGCCGTCTGCTCAGCTTGTGTCTGCATTATACCGAGCACCATTTTAGCTGTAAAGTACGCACTTTATTGTAGTGTAGTTACCTATAAGTAACCATTGGGCAACGGGGCTTTCCGGCTGGCGGAGTGCGGAAAAATTTTTCTATTTTTCCGTTAATCTTGACTCTGTTTTGTCTGCATGCTACAACCAGAAACAAAGTTTCAAAAAGAAACTATTGGGAGAGGTGATATTATGAGTGAGCAAAACGCGGTGCGAGAGCTGCCCGCCTGCCCTGTGGAGACGACGCTTACCCTGATAGGCGATAAATGGAAGGTGCTCATCCTGCGCGACCTGCTCACCGGCACCAAAAGATTCGGGGAGCTTAAAAGGTCTGTCGGCAGTGTCTCGCAGAAGGTGCTGACCGCGCAGCTTAGGGCGATGGAGGAGAGCGGCCTGCTGACGAGGAAGGTGTATGCCGAGGTTCCGCCAAGGGTGGAATACTCCCTGACGGAGCTGGGGCTCAGTCTGCGCCCGATTCTGGACGCAATGCAGACCTGGGGCGAGGGGTATAAGGCACGGCTCGAATAAAAAAGGGCTGGTATTCATTGAGAATACCAGCTCTTTTTTATTCCTTATTCATTTATGAACAGCACGCCAAGGGTCTTGGGGCCGCAGTGGGAAGAAACCGTGCAGCCCGCGAGAGTGTGATGTATGCGCCGGACATTGGGGGCGCACTCGCGGATGAGGGCCTCGAGCTCCTTTATGGTGCTCTCCTCCACCTCGCCTGATTCGGTGATGAACACATGCTCGCCGCGGATGTTCTTACCGGCAAGGCGCTCTTTAATATACTGCCTGTACACAGTCTCTATACTGCCGCGGTATTTCTTATAAACCTCGAGCTTGCCGCCGGTCATATGCAGCGCGGGCTTGAGATGCAGCAGGTTTGCCCCCAGCGCCGCGACGCCGGAGCAGCGGCCGCCCTTCCACATGAACTGGAGCGTGTCCAGCACAAAGCTTGTGTCGACCTTATCCGTCAGCCGCTCAAGCTCGGCGGCGATATCCCTCGCGCACCAGCCGAGGTCACGCAGGCGCGCGCCCTCTAGCGCCAGCAGGCCCACACCGGTGGAGAGCATACGGCTGTCCACAGTGTAGACGCCCTCAAGCTCCTGCGCGGCGAGGCGCGCGGCGTTGAGTGTGTTTGAAAGCTCAGAGCTTATGTCCAGATGCACGACCTCATACCCCGCCTCGACAAAGCCGCCGAAAAAGTCGAGGAAATCCTGCACGCTCGGCGCGGCGGTCTTGGGCAGGGTCCCGTCCTTGCGGTAGCGGGCGTACATATCAGCCGGGGTGAAGCTCGTCCCGTCCAAAAAGCTGCTCTCGCCCAGAACAATGGTGAGGGGGATAATCTTTATATTAAATTCTGCTTTAAGCTCCTCCGACAGGTCGCAGGTGCTGTCCGCGGTTATGATTACAGGCTTTGTCATATGACTCTCTCCTTTTTTCTGTTTTACCGCAGGAATAATAACACACATATTTCCCGCGGGCAATATTTTCACCCCGCAATAAATGTTAACTTATTGCAAATTTTTGAAGCATTCATTTCTCCATGCCGCTTTGCCGCCGTTACTCAGGAGCGGCAGTATGTGTAAAATATACAAACAGAAACTTAGTTTTCTCTATTTGGTTTTGTTCAATTTTGTTTTTTATGAGGTGCAAAATGCTCGAAAACCGCCCGTTATTTTTTTCACTTGCCGCATTTGGTATGCAAGATGCGAATAATGTGAATTTAATCCCATTCATCCGGCGGGAATTTTTTGTGCAAATCATCCAAAACTTTCTTTTTCTGGCTGTACATTTCAGCGGTTTCAATAAACTTGGTTATTTCAACCAAAAAATCTTGTTTTCCGCCTTGTTATAACTCTGCGAATAGTGTAAAATACACAAAGCAAGGATAAGTTACTCTGATAGGAGAGAAAAGAATGAATATTTTACTATGGCTCACTCCCATTCTCGCTGTCGCGGCGCTGCTTTTCGCCGCCTACAAAGCGCACTACGTCTCCAAGGCTGACCCCGGCACGGAGCGCATGCAGGAGATTTCCGCCGCCATTGCGGAAGGCGCCTCGGCGTTTCTTAGCTCTGAGTACAAAATTCTGGTGATTTTCATCATTGTGCTCTTCGCGCTCATCTCCATTTTCATTGATATCGGCACTGGTGTCTGCTTCATTCTCGGCGCGCTGTGCTCAATTCTGGCCGGCTTCTTCGGCATGAAGGTCGCCACGAAGGCAAATGTGCGCACCGCCAACGCCGCCAAAGAGAGCGGCATGAACAAGGCCCTGTCCATAGCCTTCTCTGGCGGCTCGGTCATGGGCATGTGCGTTGTGGGCCTGGGTCTGCTGGGCTGCAGCCTTATCTACATAATCACCGGCAACTACAACATTCTCTTCGGCTTCTCCCTCGGCGCTTCCTCTATTGCGCTGTTTGCCCGTGTGGGCGGCGGTATCTACACCAAGGCCGCCGACGTCGGCGCTGACCTTGTCGGCAAGGTCGAGGCCGGTATTCCCGAGGACGATCCCCGTAACCCCGCCGTCATCGCTGATAACGTCGGCGACAACGTGGGTGACGTGGCCGGTATGGGCGCTGACCTGTTCGAGTCCTATGTCGGTGCGCTTGTCTCTGCGCTGACGCTGGGCGTGTCCGTGGCTGGTCTGTTCATGGGTGCTGGCGCGCTTTTCCCGCTGGTCATTGCCGCCGTGGGCATCTTCGCCTCCATCATCGCCACCTTCTTTGTGCGCGGCAAGGAGGATTCCAACCCCCACAAGGCGCTCAAGATGGGCACCTATGTCTCTGCGCTCATCGTCTCTATCGCTTCCATCCCCCTGAGCAAGCTCTTCTTCGGCGGCTTCTTCTACTGCGCGCCGATTATCGCGGGCATCATCGTCGGCCTTGTCATCGGCATCGTCACCGAGGTCTATACCTCCGGTGATTACCGCTCCGTCAAGCGCATCGCCGCCCAGTCCGAGACCGGCTCCGCTACCACAATTATAAGCGGCGTCGCGGTCGGCATGATGAGCACCTGGGTGCCTATTCTGCTTATCTGCGTCGGCATTTACATCTCCTATGTCGTCACCGGCGGGCTTTACGGCATCGCCCTTGCGGCTGTGGGCATGCTCTCCACCACCGGCATCACCGTCGCCGTGGACGCTTATGGCCCCATCGCCGACAACTCCGGCGGCATCGCCGAGATGAGCGGCCTTGATCCCCATGTCCGTGAGATAACCGATAAGCTCGACGCTGTCGGCAACACCACCGCCGCCATCGGCAAGGGCTTTGCAATCGGCTCCGCCGCGCTTACCGCGCTGGCCCTCTTCGTGTCCTATGCGACCGAAGTGAAGCTTGCCAATATTGACCTGCTCTCCCCCTATGTTGTCATCGGCCTGCTCATCGGCGGTATGCTCCCCTTCGCCTTCTCCGCCATGACTATGGAGTCCGTCTCCAAGGCAGCGTATAAGATGATTGAAGAAGTCCGCCGCCAGTTCCGGGAGATCCCCGGCATACTTGAAGGCAAGGCCAAGCCCGATTACAGCTCCTGCGTCTCCATCTCCACCCGCGCTGCTCTGCATGAGATGGTAGTCCCCGGCGTGATGGCCGTTGCTGCTCCCCTGCTGGTCGGCATCCTGCTCGGGCCTGAAGCGCTCGGCGGCCTGCTTGCCGGCTCTCTGGTCACGGGCGTCCTGCTCGCCATCTACATGTCCAACTCCGGCGGTGCCTGGGATAACGCAAAGAAGTACATTGAGGAAGGCCACAACGGCGGCAAGGGCTCCGATGCCCACAAGGCCGCAGTCGTGGGTGACACTGTTGGCGACCCGTTCAAGGATACCTCCGGCCCGTCCATCAACATCCTCATTAAGCTCATGACCGTTGTCTCTCTGGTCTTTGCTCCCCTGTTCATCAAGATCGGCGGCTTACTGTAATAACAAATCCAAAGTACAGCCCCGGGCAATCGTCCGGGGCTGTGCTACTTTAGACAAAGCCTCGCAGAGTTCGCCGACTGCGGTCGGCGAATTAATTTTAATCGTTTTCTGCGGCGGCGTGTACGTCGCAGAAAACACTTTGCACGAAGAGAGTGTATTTTTGCCCTCCCACGCTGGGCAAAAATGCGCAAACGGAGTGTAATCTCCTTTTGAAGGCAAAGGCTTTGCCTTTGCCTTCAAGATAGCCTCGGGCAATCGCCCGGGGCCGTTTTTATATCGTCTTTCAATTCTTAAATCCCCTTAAGCATCTTGCTTTATTGGGAAAAACTCTATATAATATTTCTGTTTCTCAGTGTCCTGAATAACGCATATAAATGTTACATATAGATGGGTGCAGATATGAAAAAGAAAAAGATAGTAAAACCGATAATTTTCCTTGTCCTGCTTGTGGCGCTGGTCTTTGTTGTGCGTGCGCGCGTCGCCTCCGAGGGTGGTGCCTCCTCGCCCCAATCCCCCGCTGTGACAGCGCCGGTGGAGACTGAGCCGGTTTATGAGGGCGACCCGGAGTATTTCACGCTCTCCGCCATTGGCGACTGCACCATCGCCCCGCGCCAGAACTCCGCGGATTTTGTCAACAAGGTAAACGGGGACTTCTCTTATCCGTTTTCAAACACCGTGCAGTATTTTAACAGCGATGAGTTTACCATCGCGAATCTCGAGTGCACCTTCTCCGACCAGAAGCTGCCATATGATTACACCGTCGCCATGTTCTATTTTATTGCCGGAACCGAGTACGCCAACATTCTCACCGAGGGCGGGGTGGATTTTGTCACCACCGCCAATAACCACAGCTATGACTTTTATCAAAAGGGCGTGGACGACACCTGCGCCGCGCTCGACGCTATCGGTATGCCCTACGGCATTGAGGACCAATCCCAGATAGTCACCAGCCAGAACGGCATCAAATTTGGCATTTACTGCGCCTACAACAACTTCAAGCCCGATGTGAGCAAGGCCACCCAGGCAATAAAGCAGCTTCAGGCCGAGGGCGCGGACTATATTATCTGCATGTTCCACTGGCCCAGCGGTGAGCTGATATACACCCCCACCGATGCCCAGACCGAGACGGCCCACGCCTGCATTGACGCCGGCGCCGACCTCATCTACGGCAGCCACACTCACTGCCTCCAGCCCGTTGAGGAGTATAACGGCGGCGTTATTCTCTACGGCATGGGCAACTGGAGCTTTGGAGGAAGCGATATGCCCACTGACCCCGACACCGCCATCGTCCAGCTCACGCTCCGCCGCGACCCGGACGGCAGCGTCTCAAACGACGGCATCACCGCTATCCCCTGCCGCGTCAGCAGTCAGGCGCCCGACCCGAGCAACACCAAGGCCTACGCCTATAATGACTACCGCCCCACTCCGTACGAGGAGGGCAGCGCGGAATATGAGCGCACCATGAGCAAGCTGCTCGGCGAATACGAGGGCGGCGGCCAGCCCGTGGATTACAGCAGCTGGTACGCCAATCTCGGCTGATTTTCAGCTTGTAGCCAAGGGCAGCGCCCCCGGAAAAACGGATTAAAACCGAACCGAAGCCCAGCGCAGCGGGTTCGGTTCGGAGAGGAAGATGGCGCTGATGGATATGCAGCTTTCACCATGCGTGGTGGAAGCGAAATGGAATCCGCGTCATCTGACGAGCGGCGAACTCTGCGAGGCTTTTGTATAGTCTCATAATTTCTGAGGTTTATATAAATGAAAAAGTTTCTGAAGTTTTTTATTTTTTTCATTCTGCTTTTGCTGATGGTCTTTACGCTGTATCTGCGCACCATCCAGCCCATGCCGATAGCCGAGGAGCCGGAGCCGTCGGAGTCTCCCGCCGTGGAGAGCGCTGAGCCGACGCCAACGCCCACACCTACACCGACTCCCACACCGACACCTACTCCGGAGCCGGAGTATTTCACCATCTCCGCCATAGGCGACTGCACCCTGACCTCCCACCAGAATCTCAGCGCCTCCAGCCCCTATTCCTACGCCGGGCGCATGCAGGGCGACTACGCCTACCCCTTCTCCAACACCGTCGGCTACTTTAACAGTGACGATCTGACCCTCGCGAACCTCGAATGCACCTTCTCCGACCGCGCGCTCGGCTCAGCGCAGACCTTCTATTTCCGCGCGCCATCGGAGTATGCCAATATCCTCATTCAGGGCGGGGTGGACTTCGTCACCACCGCGAACAACCATTTTCTGGACTTCGGCCAGTCCGGCGCGGACGATACCTATGCCGCTCTTGAAAACTACGGCGTACCCTACGGTAAGGCCGGGGAATATAACATCATGACGCTCCCCTCGGGTCTGACCGTCGGCATTTACTGCGATTATAACAACTACTCCCCTAATAAGGACAAATGCGTCGAGGCCATAGGCAACATGAAAAACGACGGTGCGGAGTACATTATCTGCATGTTCCACTGGGGGCAGGAGCTGAAATACCACCCGAATCAGAGCCAGATAGACCTTGCCCACGCCTGTGTTGACGCCGGGGCAAACCTTGTCTACGGCAGCCACCCCCACTGCCTCCAGCCGATGGAGGAATATAACGGCGGCATCATCCTTTACAGTATGGGCAACTGGAGCTTTGGCGGCAACACCTCCCCCACCGACAGGGACACCGCCATCTTCCGCCTGAGCGTCAAGCGCGACCTTGACGGCACCATCTCCAACGACAGCTATGAGATCATCCCCTGCTGCGTAAGCGGCCTGCCCAAGGGCTCCGACCAGGGCGCGGACAATGACTACCGCCCCACCCCCTATGAGCCGGGCACCGAGGAGTACGACCGCGCTATGAGCAAGATAGCCGGCACCTATGAGGGCCCCGACGGCACCGCCGACTACTCCAACTGGTACCAGAGCTGGGGCTGATTTGAATGATGAATGATATATCTTCGATATGATATATTTGCCGCGCAAATATGATTAATGTCTTTGGCATATCATTCATCATATTTTTGCTGGCGGCAAAATATATCATAATCCGAAAGGATTATATCATATCACCCTGGTGATATATCATTAAAACAATAACTCCTTAAATCCGCAGCAAAAAATTTGCTGCGGATTTTTTGAACGGAAACGCGCCTTTGCCGTGTTATTATAGGTGAAAGGAAGTGAATTTGGCCTATGGCTGACAGAAAGACAACCGAAGCTGCCCTTGTCCGCGCGATGCAGCGGGGCGAGGAGGAGGCGCTTGAGCGCGTCATTGAGCTGTACACGCCCTACGTCAGCGCCATTGTCCTGAACATTGTGAGCGGGATTCTTGACCGCGCGGACGCGGCAGCTGTCGTCTCCGATGTGTTTTACACGCTCTGGCTCAACGCAAGGAAGATACAGCGCGGCAAGCTCAAGGGCTATCTATGCAGCATCGCCCGCTCAAAGGCGCTCAACGCCCTGCGCGGCACGGGGCGGGAGCTGCCGCTTGAGGAGGACATGATAAGCATTTCCGTCGCCTCCCCTGATGAGGAGGCCGAGAAGCGCGAGGAGTACGAGGCTCTCCGCCGCGCGCTCGGCAATATGCCCGAGCCGGACAAGACCATTTTCATCCGCCGATATTATCTCTATCAAAAGGTGGCGGATATCGCCCGCGTCATGGGCATAAACGAGAACACGGTTCAGACCAAGCTGCGGCGCGGCAGAGAGAGCCTGCGCCGGGAGCTTGAGAGAGGAGGATTCTGATGGATAAGCGCATTTCTGACATTTTTTCATATGGCGACGACCCCGTTTTCTGGGAAAGCTGTGACGAAATCAGCCCCGAGGAGGTCAAAGCCCTGACTATGCGTCGCATCCGCACCCGGCGGGTTGGGCACGTCTCGCGCACGCTGCTGATTGCCGCGATCATCGTCTCCCTGCTGACGGTGAGCGCCATCGCCGTGGGGCTCTCAATCCACGCCCAGAGAAAGGAAAATCTTCGCCAGATGCTTGAGATTGACACAAAGAATGTTGAAAACTACACGGAGTTTCCTCTTCCCGCCGAAAGCGGTGAGGCGTCGCCCAGTGTTGTCCTGCTCTCCGCAGTGAAAGACGGCGAATTTGAGACTGTATATGTAAGCATCTCCCCGGTTGAGGAGGAAGATTTGTTCACCGAGGATCGGTTTGGCTGGACATTGAGCGATAAAGACTGCGGCTTCGGCAGTGTGCGCCCTGTCTATGATTCATCAAAACTGGATTTTACTGAGACCGTGACTGATTACGACGGCCTGACCTTCCATCAGCCGGATCCAGAACAGCAGCGGCAGGCCATTCTTGAAAACTATGACCCAGAGACAAAAAGCGGTCTGTTTGAATTTGGACTTTTGTGCAACAGCTCCGAATATGATATAAACCAGCCTCTTGAGGTAAGCATTTATAAGTTCAGCCGGAATTACGATACCCTCGAAGTGTACGACTGGCAGGAACTTGGCACAATACGCCTTGGGCCGATAGATGAGAGCTGCCTCAGTCTCCGCTTCCCCGAGCCGCCAACATTTGAAAACCCGGACACCGGCGGTAAGGGCCGCATCCTCGGCGCGGATATATACGCCACCAGCATAAGCTGGATAATCCAGCACGACGACATGGCGGATATCTATACTTCAACCGACGGCACGCCGCCCAGGCTCAGTGGGGACGAATATCACAGCTTATCGCTATCGTGGCTTAACGCCCTTGACGAAATGTTTCGCAGCGGCGCAATCATCGAATACGCGGACGGCGAAAAAGTAGTGGCAAGCTACGGCGCAGCGTACTCAAATTATGACGGGGAACAGGTCAAATGCTATGTCCATCCTCCCGAAACCCTCGACCTGAGCCGCATCCACTCTCTGACAGTTCTGGGCGAGACGGTGCATGTCATAAGGTAAAAATAAGCGGACAAAGGCGAAGCCTTTGTCCGCTTATTTTTATATCCCGAACAGCTTTTTTCCGTTTTCCAGGCTTATGCGGGCTATCTCCTCCGGGCTTTTGTTCTTGACCTCGGCTATTTTCTCCACGATATAGCGGAGATTGCCGGAGTCGTTGCGCTTGCCGCGCATGGGGACGGGGCTTAAATACGGGCTGTCCGTCTCGATAAGCAGCCTGTCAAGCGGGCACATTTCCAGCACCTCAAGGGTCTTGCGCGCGTTTTTATAGGTCACTGGCCCGTCAAAGCCGAGATACCAGCCCATTTTCAGCAGCTCCTTTGCCATCTCGGCGCTGCCGGAATAGCAGTGGAACACTCCGCGCAGGCCCGGATACTGCCGCACGATCTCCATGCAGTCCCCGTGCGCCTCGCGGTCGTGGATTATAACAGGTTTACATAATTCTTGGGCCATGTCAAGCTGCGCGTGGAAAATGGCCTTCTGCTCATCCTTATGCTCCGCGTCCCAGTAGTAATCAAGGCCGATCTCGCCTATCGCGACGCACTTGGGGTGCGCGGCAAGGGTGCGGATCTCGTCAAGCCAATCCGCCGAAAATCCGGCGATATTCTCCGGGTGGATGCCCACGGCGGCGTATACAAAGCTATGCTTTTCCGCGAGCGCGATGGCGGCGCGGCTGCTCTTGACATCGCAGCCAGGATCAATTATAAGCCCAACTCCCCCGGCGTTCAGCCGCGGCAGCAGTTCGTCCCCGTCCTCATTAAAAGCCTCATCGTCATAGTGGGCGTGGGTGTCAAAATACATGGGCAGCCCTCCTTTTGAATACAATCTACCATATTCAAGGCAAAAAAACAACCGCCTCACGGAGCGGCGTCCCTAAGCCTCCCCTTGTCGCAACAAGGCTGCGCCCGCAGGCGCGTTTCGGAGCGCAACCGCCGCTCTGCGGCGGCTCTTAGCGCGGAGATGAGGTGGCAGCCAACGGCTGACGGAGAGGATACCCCTGCTCGTCTTTCTTACTGCTCAGAACCTTGTCCCATTTCGACCTCTCAGTCGCTGCGCGCCAGCTCCCCTATTCGTAGGGGAGCCTTTGTATGATGCAAAATCAGCGCACGACCGGAATATTTTACATTTATCATTCAAAAAAACAACCTCCCGAAGGAGGCTGTTTTTGGGATATATTATTTAATTTCGAGCCTGCGGGCGGCGGGGACGGTCTCGACCTTCTTGGGCATATTCAGTGTCAGCACACCGTCGGTATACTCGGCCTCGATGCCGTCCACATTGATGCCGGAGACGTCAAAGCTGCGGCGGTAAGAGCCGTAAAAGCGCTCGCGCTTGATGAAGTTGCCTTTCTTGTCCTTCTCGTCATTGTCAAGCTTGCGCTCGGCGCTGATGGTCAGGCAGTCGTTCTCGACATCGAGCTTGATGTCCTCTTTCTTGAAGCCGGGCAGCTCAGCCTCGAGCTTGAATGCGTCGCCCGTGTCGGTCACATCGGTCTTGAAAGCGGAGACCATGTCGCCGCTGCCGAAGAAGCTGCGCTCCAGCTCATCAAAGGCACGGAAGGGGTCGTAGGCGGGGACATTACGAATATGACGGTCAAAAGGAATAAGTTCAAACATGATACATACCTCCATAAAATATTTACTGTTTCAAATTCTCGGTGAAGCTTTTATCTCTTTCGTTTCACTTCGTATATAAAATACCGCACGAATGTTAATAAATATAGCGAATAGTATGAACAGATTATGAATATTGGCACTCTTGCGGCCTGAGTGCTAATATTATGCCCTTTCTAAATGGTTTTATGCACCAATCTTGGCGCCCCTGCGTAAGGGGCGCCAAGATTGGGTAGTGTGAAGATGAACAGGAAGTTTTTTAAAAGCAAAAGCTCCGCAGAACGGAGCTTTTGAAAAGTGTCTATTAAATTTGAAGCAAATTTACAGCGCTATCGGCACTGCGCCGTCCTCGATGGGGCAGACATAGCCGGATGCGGATTTTTCCTCAAACTCGGCCTTGGCGGCGGCGAGCAGCTCAGGCTTTTCGATGAGGTCGATAGCCGTCGCGGCGAGCACCTTCCCGGCGGTGAGCATTGCACTGTGGGCAAGGCCGGATTTGCCGAAGGACACCACCTGCCATGAGTGGTTCGGGACATCCGCCGGCCACGCGGCAACCTCAATCTGTGAGGTCGGGGTCTGCCAGCTCACATCGCCGACATCGGTGCTGCCGGGGATAAAGACCGTGCCCGAATAGAGAGGCATAATAAAATCATTGATGGGCTTTGTCATGTTCTCGGTCAGCGCCCTGACCTGCTTTGCTATGCCCTCGTCCACCTTCGCGCCGATGCCGGGGACGACAGTGCTCATGGGATAAGTCCCGCGCAGAGCTTTGGCGAGGGCGAGGCTTTCATCGTCGCACTCGGGCACGCCGATTTCGCAGAAGTTCTCGTGCAGAGCCTTTTCGATGGTGTAGTTCGGCAGAAGCTCCGCCGTGCCGTCGATAAAAATGCGCTCGAACTTCGTATCCGTCATCATGGCCGCGCCCTCGGCAATCTTATCCACCCGGGCCTGAAGCTTCACAGAGTCGGCAACCTTGTTCGCTCGCACCATGTACAGCACCGAAGCGTGAGCCTGCACCACATTGGGGGACACACCGCCCGCGTCGGTGATGGCGTAGTGGATGCGGCAGTCATCGGTCATATGCTCGCGCAGAAACTGCACACCGATGTTCATAAGCTCCACCGCGTCAAGCGCGCTGCGGCCGTTATACGGGTCGCCCGCCGCGTGGGCGGCGATGCCGGAAAATTTATACAGCACCTGGATGCAGGAGTTGTTTGTCCCCGTGCGCACCTGATTGACATCGCTCGGGTGCCAGCAGAGCGCCGCGTCAAGAGAACGCCAGAGATTTTCCCGCGCCATATACGCCTTGCCGCTGCCGCCCTCCTCGCCGGGGCAGCCATAGAAAATGACCGTGCCGGGCTTGCCGGAGAGCTCGAGATACTTTTTCACCGCCGCAGCCGCCGCGAGAGAGCCCGCGCCAAGCAGATTATGCCCGCAGCCGTGCCCGCAGCCGCCCTCGGTGACAGGGCTTTCGCACAGTGCGCCCGCCTGCTGAGACAGGCCGGAGAGTGCGTCATACTCGCCGAGGATGCCGATATACGGCCTGCCGCTGCCAAATTTCCCGCAGAAGGCGGTGTCGATGCCGCAGAGCTTTTCCTCCACCTCAAAGCCCAGCTCCCGCAGGGCGGAGCAGTAGAGCGCGGCGGATTTGTGTTCCTTTAGCGACAGCTCCGGGTTTTCCCAGATGCTGTCGGCAATATTTTTGTAGAATTCCGCCGAGGAGTCAAGCGACTCCACGGCGGCTTTTTTCATGTTATTCATCTTACAACACCTTTGACAGAAAGTCCTGAAGCCTGGGGTTCTGGGGATTGCCGAAAATCTCCTGAGGCGTCCCCTCCTCAAGGAGCTTTCCGTCGGCCATAAACAGCACCCTGTTTCCAACCTCGCGGGCAAAGCCCATCTCGTGCGTGACGACGACCATTGTCATGCCGGCGTGGGCAAGCTCCTTCATAACGTCCAGCACCTCGCCCACCATCTCGGGGTCGAGAGCGGAGGTCGGCTCGTCAAAGAGCATGACATCCGGCTCCATGGCGAGGGCGCGGACTATCGCGACACGCTGCTTCTGCCCGCCGGAGAGCTGGATGGGGTAAGCATCCGCCCTGTCCGCAAGGCCGACGCGACCGAGCAGCTCCATGGCCTTACTCTCAGCTGCGGCCTGCTCAACGCCTTTGACCTTGATGGGGGCAATGGTCATATTCTGCAAAATAGTCATGTGAGGAAAGAGATTAAAATGCTGGAAAACCATGCCCATCTTCTGGCGGTGCAGGTCGATGTTGAGCTTTTTGCCGTCCTTGTCCTTGGGTTTTGTGATGTCCACACCCTCGAAGATGATTTCACCCTCTGTGGGCATCTCGAGCAGATTCAGCGAGCGCAGGAAGGTGGACTTGCCGCTGCCGGAGGGGCCGATGACGACCATGACGTCGCCCCGGTTGATGTCCACGCTCACACCGTCGAGCGCCTTGATAGCGCCCTTGTTGTAGTATTTCTTGAGGTTTTTGACCTCTATGAGTTTATCGTTTATCGCCACGGCTCATCTTCCTTTCAAAGTGCGCAATAATCTTGCTGGTGGGGAACGTCAGGCAGAAGTAAAGCGCAGTCGCAATTATCAGTGCCTCGCCCATGCGGAAGGTCGCCCCCTTGACCGCGTTGACCGCCGACATGATATCCTGCACGCCGATGGTGTAGCAGATGGCAGACTCTTTGATTATAGTGACAAATTCGTTTGCAATGGCGGGGAGGATGTTTTTTATCGCCTGCGGGAGGACGACAAAGCGCATCGTCTGCCATGAGGAGAGCCCCAGCGAGCGGGCCGCCTCGGTCTGGCCGCCGTCAATGGACTGGATGCCGGAGCGGATGATTTCGGACAGGTACGCGCCGGAGTTGAGGGCCAGAGCCACCACCGCGGGGAAAAACCGGTCAAAGCGGATGAAGCCGAAGAGCTTAAAGTTCGGCAGGACCTTGACCCCATCAAACACGACATAGTAGATGATGAACACCTGCACCACCATAGGCGTTGCGCGGAAGAGCTCAACATAAGCGGTGGAGACCGCCTTGAGGATGCGTGAGCGGCCCATGCGGCACATAGCGATCAGCAGCGCCAGAATGAAGCCGAACAAAACCGTCAGCGCGGAGAGCGAGATCGTGCAGACGACGCCCTGCAAAAACAGCTTCCAATAGGCAAAGGCTTTTTCAAAGCCCGCAACAGTTAGCATAATTTTATCTCCTTAACACACGCAAAGCCCTCCGCAGTGGCGGAGGGTTTCGCGTTAATTACCTTAAACTGATCTCAGCCCTGAGCATCGGGGAGCAGACCCTCGATGATCTCGCCGGTGGAGAGCTCATTGGCCTCGGCAACGGCGCTCTCAAGGAAGCCATCCTCATTGGCGGCGGCGATTGCCAGGTTCACAGCGGCCAGCAGAGCCTCATTGCCCTTGGAGATACCGAAAGCGGAACCGGCCTCATCGTAGGGAACATCGTGGATGATCTTGAGCTGGGGGTAGCTCTTGGCGTAGTTCTCGGCAACAGCGGTCTCGATGAATGCGCCGTCCAGCTTGCCGCCGATAAGCTCGGCAACAATATCAGTGACCTTCACGAGGGAGATAATGTCAGCATCGGGGGTGTTCTCATTGGCAAGATCCATCTGGATGGAGCCGTTCTGCGCGCCGATGGAGTACTCAGCCTTGTTGGCGTCAGCCAGAGTGGGGAACAGATCCTCCTTGCCCTCAACAGTGACAAAGGACTGGCCGCCTAAGTAATAAATATCGGAGAAGTCCATAGCGTCCTTACGGCTTTCGTCGGGAGAGAGGCCGGCAGCGCCGATGTCAACACTCTTCGCGGCCAGCTCATTGAGGACGCCGTCAAAGTCCATGGGGATGATCTCAGCCTCGAGGCCGAGGAAATCAGCTATGTACTGGGCCATGCCGATATCGAAGCCGGCCATCTGGGGATTGCCGTCAGCGTCGATGGCATAGAACTCATAGGGGGCAAAGTCGGGGCTGGTGGCAATGGTGAGCTTGCCCTCGGTGACGGTCTGGATGAGGGGCTTGAGCTCATCAATGGTCATGCTGGAATAGTCAACCGCTTCATCAGCGGGGGCCTCAGACTCTGCGGGAGCCGCGCTCTCAGCGGGGGCGGGAGAGCCGCCGCAGGCGCACAGGGCAAAAACCATGGCCAGAGCAAGAAGCATGCTCATAAGTTTTTTAAGATTTTTCATTTTGCTTTCCTCACAATCAATTAGTTATAATCAACAATTTGTCCCTTGGACGATTGTGATAATAGCACAACAAAAAGTCCCTGTCAACAGTTTTTTGAAAAAATATTCGAGAAATTTTTGATTTTATTAGTTTTTATTCACTTTTTCATTGAATATTCAATTTCTAATGAATAAATGATGAATATTTGCCGTTTTATTCAGCCTTATGCAGGCGTTTTGCAAGGCAGGCCACGGCAAAAACGACCAGCTCCGCAAGCACGATGCTCGCCCCGGTGGGCAGCTCCAGGAAATAGGACGCCATCGCCCCGGCGATAAAGCACAGCACGGACACCACCGCCGAGCAGATGACCACGGCCTTGAAGCTGCGGCACAGGCGCATGGCCGAAAGGGCCGGGAAGATGATGAGGCTCGATATAAGCAGCGCCCCCATCATGCGCATGCCGAGCACCACCGTTACCGCGGTGAGCACGGCGATAATGGTGTTATAAAGCTGGGTTTTTGTGCCGGTGGCTTTGGCAAAGGTCTCATCAAAGGTGACAGCGAAGATGCGCGGATAGAGCAGGATAAACATTGCCAGCACCAAAACACTGAGGATTACGCTCAAGACCGCGTCTGACTGGCTGAGCGAGAGTATACTGCCGAACATGTATGCCGAGAGCTCAGTATTCATGCCCCCGGCAAGGCTCATGCTGATAACGCCTATCGCCAGCGCTGCGCTGGATATCATAGCAATAGCGGAATCTCCGCTGAGCTTCTCGCTGCGGTTGATGCGTAAAAGCAGAATAGCGGCGGCGATAACCGTCGGTACAGCGACGGCCAGCGGCGCAAGGCCCAGCGCCGCCGCGACGGCGAGCGCGCCGAAGCCCACGTGGGAAAGCCCGTCCCCTATCATGGAAAAGCGCTTGAGCACCAGCGACACGCCCAGCAGCGCCGCGCACAGGCTCACGAGGATGCCCACGGCGAAGGCGCGCTGAATAAAATGATATGAAAACATGTTGATAATTTCTGCCATGGCTCACCTCAGAAATCTGCGGGCAACATCGCTCTGCTTATAATCCTGCACCGTGCCGAAAAAGCTGCTGTCCCTGCCGAGGTGCAGAATGTGCGTTGCGTAGCGCAGGGCGGCCTTGATATCGTGGGACACCATAATAACGGTTATCCTGTCGCAGAGGTTAACGAGCTTTATGAGGTTATACATCTCCTCGGCGGCGATTGGGTCAAGCCCGGTGACAGGCTCATCGAGCAGCAACATTCTGCCGGTGGCACACAGGGCGCGCGCGAGCAGCACACGCTGCTGCTGCCCGCCGGAGAGCTCATGGTAGCAGGTTTTTTTTATGCTGTCTATGCTCATGCGCTCCATGTTCATCTCCGCAAGCTCGCGCTGCTTTGGCCCATAGTGGGCGTGGCGGCCCATGGAGTTTATGCAGCCGGAGAGGACGACCTCCTCCACGCTCGCGGGGAAATCCCGCTGTATCTGGGTCTGCTGGGGAAGGTAGCCAATCTGGCTGCTCTTCAGGCCCTCGCCAAAGCTGACGGAGCCGCTGTCCGGCGCCTTGAGGCCCAGGAGGGTCTTTATAAGCGTTGATTTGCCGGAGCCGTTTTCGCCCACAACGCAGAGATAATCCCCCGCGGCAAGGGAGAAATTCACATTCTCCAGCACGTGCTTGCCGTCATAGGAGACGCACAGGTCCTTACATTCCAAAATTTTCATCAGCACAGCGCCTCCCTCAGTCGCGCGGCGTTATCCCACATAATGTCAAGATAGCTTATCCCCTGCCGCAGCTGCTCCGCTGTCACATTGTGGCAGGAGTGAAACAGGAGCTTTTCACAGCCGGTGTCCTCGCAGACGACATCGGCCATCTTCTGGTTTGAAAACTCCACATAGAAAACCACCGGTATATTCTCCTCGCGCACGCGGTCGATAAGAAACGCGACCGTGCGGGCGGAGGGCTCAGAATCATCGGCACAGCCGGGGAAGGCGGCGTAGTAATCATAGCCGTACTCCTCGGTAAAATAGCGCACGGGGAAGCGGTCGGCGAAGATAAGAGTCTTGAACCTCGCGCTCTGCGCAATGTCCCGAAACTCCGCGTCCAGCGCCCCAAGCTCTGCGCTGTATTCGCCAAGTTGATTTACATAATATTCGCCATTCTCCGGGTCGATTTCGCACAGCCGGGCGCATATCCGGCGGCAGATCAAAATGGCGTTTGCAGGAGAAGTCCACTCGTGCTCGTCCGGCTCGCCATGCTCCTCATGCTCGTGGTCATGCTCCTCGTGCTCATGGTCGTGGTCGTGGCCGGTGACCTGCATGCCCTCTTTTATCTCCTCGGTAACGGTTTCAACACAGTCGAGCATCCGCAGGCAGGGAATCTCCCCCTCCTGCCCCTCAAGCAGGGCCTCAAGCCACTGTTCGCTCTCGCCCCCGTTGCAGACGAGCAGGTCGCAGCTTTGCAGGGTGATGACGTCCTTTGGCGTGGGCTCAAAGCTGTGCGTCTCCGAGCCGGGGGGCACCAGCAGCGTCACCTTAGCCTTGTCCCCGGCGATGCGGCAGGCAAAGTCATAGGCGGGGAAAACCGTCGTGACTATCTCAAGCCCCGCTCCCCCGTTGTCTATGCTGCCCTTCCCGCAGGCGCACAGGCTCAGCGACAGGCATATTATTAGCAAAAACGCAAAAAAACGCTTCATATACTCCCTCAAAACTAAATCAAAGTACATTTTATAATGCTTTAGACTGTATGCAAAGCCTCGCAGAGTTCGCCGCCCGGAGGCGGCGAATAAAATTTCAATAAGTTTTTGGCGGGGCATGTACCTGCCAAAAACACTTCTCACGGAATGAGCGTCGAAATGTACGCAAGAAGCGTACATTGAGGCGCAAATGAAGTGCAAACCCTCCCATCGGGCAAAGTCCTTCTGACTTTGTCCGATGACATAAAGTAACTTTTATAATACTCCAATCCTCTCTTTCGGTCAACATTGACAGAGCGCTTTTTTGTATTTATAATGTAGCAAAAATAAATTTCGGAGGGGCAATATGAAGATTTGCGTTTTCGGCGCGTCAAGCCGGCTGCTGGAGCAGGAATACTATGACGGGGCGTATCAGGTCGGCGCGCTCATCGCCAAAGGCGGGCACAGCCTTGTTTTCGGCGGCGGTGAGGGCGGCATCATGGGCGCCGCGGCCAAGGGCGCTTTTGATAACGGCGGCGAGATAATCGGCATCTCCCCGAGATATTTTGACAATCCCGGTATGCTCTTCGAGCAGTGCAATGACATGATTTTTACCGATACCCTCCGCGAGCGCAAGCAGCTCATGGAGGATATGTGCGACGCGTTTATTGCGCTCCCCGGCGGCATCGGCACCTTTGACGAAACTATCGAGGTCATTGCCCACAAGGCGCTGGGGCGGCACTGCAAGTCTCTCGTCCTGCTCAACACCAAGGGCTGCTACGAGCCGCTCTGCGCCATGCTCAGAGACGCCGCCGAGCGCAAGCTCATGGGTAAGGGCGTGCTGGAGCTTTTCGCCCTGTGCTCCAGCCCCGAGGAGGCCGTGGAGCAGGCGCTCACGCCCGACAACCGCCAGCGGAGCATTGCTGACTACTGCAAATAAAGCCAAATCTAACGACGAAGCCCTGCGGGGCTTCGTCGTTAGACTTTTATTGAGATTTATTTCAACTCTTTTGCAAGTTTTTGTTGAAGCGGAGCCAAGTTTTTGCTATTATATATTAATAAGTAATTTTTGAAGGATAGAGTATGAAGTGTAAGGAGTGGATAATTCCATACGAGCGGCCCACGGTTCCGGAGGAGCTCCGGGCTTTGGGCTATGGTTCGCTGCTCAGCTTGGTGCTGTCACTGCGCGGCGTGGTGACGGCGGCGGCAGCGCGCCGCCTCATAGAGGGCGTGGGTGAGCAGCTTTATGACCCGCTGCTGATGACCGGCATGGCCGAGGCCGCAGAGCGCATTGACCGCGCTGTCGACGCAGGGGAGACTGTCGCCGTCTACGGGGATTACGATGTGGACGGGATAACCTCCGCCTGCCTGATGACGGACTATCTGCGCAGCCGGGGGCTTCGCTGCATTCCCTACATACCCGACCGCAACAGCGAGGGTTACGGGCTCAACTGTGCAGCGCTTGAGAGCCTGCGCCAGCGGGGCGCAAGCCTTGTAATAACTGTGGACTGCGGCATAACCGCCGTGGAGGAGGCCCGCTTTGCCGCCGGGCTGGGGCTTGATCTCATAATAACCGACCACCACGAATGTAAATCCGGTGAGCTGCCGGACGCAGTGGCTGTAATAGACTGCAAGCGCGAGGGGGATAATTATCCCAACAGGGACCTTGCGGGCGTGGGCGTTGCGCTGAAGCTTGTGTGCGCCTGCGAGGGCGGCGAGGAGATTGCCCAGCGCTATTGCGACCTTGTCGCCATCGGCACGATTGCCGATGTCATGCCCCTGACGGGGGAAAACCGCTGCCTTGTGCGCATGGGCTTAAAGCAGCTCGGCCGCAGCCCGCGGCCCGGTATCGCCGCCATATTGCACGAGGCGGGGATGGACCTTAAAAAGCTCACAGCCTCGGCCATAGGCTTTGGCCTTGCACCAAGGCTCAACGCTGCGGGCAGGCTTGGGCAGGCTTATTACTCGGCAAAGCTCATAATGTGCAAAAATGACGCGGACGCCGCCGCTCTCTCCGCCACGCTCTGCGAGCTTAACCACCGCCGCCAGAGCATCGAGACGGAGATCTGGCAGCAGGCCTCCGCCATGATTGGCGACAGGGAGCCCGAAAACCCCATTGTCCTCGCCGGGGACGACTGGAACCCCGGTGTCATCGGCATTGCCGCCTCCCGCCTTGCCGAGCGCTATTCGATGCCCGCAATAATGATCTGCTTTACCGGCGATGTGGGCAAGGGCTCCTGCCGCAGCTACGGAGGCTTTAACCTCTTCGAGGCGCTCTCGGCCTGCTCGGAGCATCTTATCAGCTTCGGCGGGCACGCGCTGGCCGCGGGCCTGAGCATAAGCCGGGATAAGCTTGATGATTTCCGCGCGGCGCTTGCGAAATACTACTCCGAAAACCGCCCTGCACCCTGCCCGGAGGTTCAGTGCGATCTGCTGATATCTGACCCCTCCCTGCTGACGGTGGATAACGTGCGGGAGCTGGATTTATTAGAGCCATACGGCAACGCAAACCCCAAGCCCATCATGTGCATGAGCGGGGTGCGGCTGGAATCCGTCTCCGCCATTGGCGGCGGAAAGCATATGCGCCTGCATGTGCGCCTGGGTCAGGCCGGGTTTGACGGGGTGTTCTTCTCGCACACGCCGGAGGAGCTGATGCTCAGGGCCGGAGATCGGGTGGATGTGGCCTTCACGCCGCAGATAAACGAGTTTCGCGGCAGCACCTCGGTGCAGCTTTTAGTCAAGGCCCTGCGTATACACGAGGATGACGGCCTGTGCCGGAGCATTCTCTCCGGTGAGCGGCGGCTCATGTGGGCGCTGGCCCCTTACCGGCCCAGCCGGGCGGAGTTTGCCCGGGTCTGGCGCTCCATCGACGGCCCCCTGCCCATGACGGCGGAGGAGATGCTCCGCCGCTGCCCGCCGGGCATGGAGGAGGAGAAATACTGCCTGTGCCTGATGGCCTTTTTGGAGGCCGGGCTTTTAGGCAGTGATGACGGGCGCATCTTCGGCGCGCGCCCCGTGCAGGTTGACGGCAAGGCCGACCTTGAGGCCACCAGCCTCATAATGGCTTTGCATTACTGATAAGAAGTGTTTTTATGGACGAAAATGTAAAAAAAGAACATACCCTGCTCGACCCGGACGTGATGTTCGCCCAGCTTGAGGAGAAGATAAAGGCCACCGGTCATCAGTTTGACCTGGGGCGCATCCGCGCTGCCTATCAGATGGCGCGCACGGCCCATTCCGGCCAGCTTCGCAAGGACGGCTCCCCCTATGTGACGCACTGCGTCGCGGCGGCGGATATCTCGGTCGACATGGGTCTTGACGAGGACTCAATTATCGCCGCGCTTTTGCACGATGTCATTGAGGACACGAGCCTTACCCACGAGGACATTGCCCGCCAGTTTGGCAAGGCCGTGGCCGATATTGTTGAGGGTGTCACAAAGCTCACGCGCGTGCAGTACACCAGCAAAGAGGATGAGCAGATGGAAAACCTCCGCAAGATGCTCATGGCCATGGCGAAGGATATCCGCGTCATCCTCATCAAGATTGCCGACCGCCTGCACAATATGCGCACGATGGCCTACCAGACGCCGGAAAAGCAGCGCTCCAAATCCCTTGAGACGATGGAGATCTACGCCCCCATCGCCCACCGGCTCGGTATGCAGCGGGCCAAGTGGGAGCTGGAGGACCTGTCGCTGCAATACCTCGACCCGGCCGGCTACAAGGAGATAACCGACTCGCTGGCCGCGCGTATGCCGGAGCTGGAAGCCTTCATGGACGCCATGAAGGAGAAAATACAAAGCCGCCTTGCCGAGGCCGGCATCAAGTCCGCGGTTTTCTGCCGGATAAAGCATGTTTACAGCATCTACCGCAAGATGTACTCCCAGAAGCTGGACATTAACGGGATATTTGACCTCTGCGCCTTCCGCGTCATTGTGGACACCATACCCGACTGCTATAATGTTCTCGGCATAATTCACGATATGTTCAAGCCCGTGCCCGGCCGCTTCAAGGATTATATATCCACCCCCAAGCCCAACATGTACCAGAGCGTGCACACGACCGTCATCGGCACCGAGGGCATACCCTTTGAGGTGCAGATACGCACCTGGGAGATGCACCGCACCGCCGAGTACGGCATCGCCGCGCACTGGAAGTACAAGATGAACGACGGCGGCGGGAGCCTGCGGCAGGGGGACGAGGATAAATTTGCATGGGTGCGCCGCCTGCTCGAGAGTCAGCAGGAGTCTGACGCGCAGGACTTTTTCCACAATCTGAAAATTGACATGTTCGCCGATGAGGTGTTCGTCTTCTCTCCGAAGGGCGACGTTATTAATCTCCCCGCCGGAGCGACGCCTATCGACTTTGCGTACAGCATACACTCCGACGTTGGCAACCACATGGTCGGTGCCAAGGTCAACGGGCGCATAGTGAACTTTGACTACGCCCTTCAAAACGGGGACATTGTGGAGATACGCACCTCCCAGTCCTCCGGCCCGAGCCGTGACTGGCTCAACATCGCCCGCAGCGGCTCGGCGAGGACCAAGATAAAGCAGTGGTTCAAGCGCGAGCGCCGGGATGAGAACATCATCCGCGGCCGTGATATGCTCTTTGACGAGCTGCGCCACATGGGCATCTCCCCGGACGACGCGATGGATGAGGCCGTTTCCGCCCCGGTCATCAAGCGCCTCTCCTATACCTCGGCTGACGACATGTACGCCGCCATTGGCTACGGCGGCTGCACCGTCTCAAGAGTAGCAAACCGTCTGCGCGATGAGCTGCGCAACCATGAATCCGAGAAAAAATCGGTGCTGGATAAGGTAAATGACGCGGCGGAGCGGCGCAACCAGAACGCCATCAAAGAGGGCAAGGCCGTCCACGGCATATTGGTGCAGGGGCTTGAAAACTGCCTTGTGAAGTTCTCCCGCTGCTGCACACCTGTACCGGGGGACGATATAATCGGCTTTATCACGCGCGGTCAGGGCGTGTCCATCCACCGCAAGGACTGCCCGAACTATCTCAACCGCCGTCAGGACCCGGAGAGTCAGGGCCGCTGGATAAACGTTGCCTGGGCAAGCCAGATAACCGACAGCTATGTCACCACCATCAGCATCTCCTCCAAGGACCGCTCGGGCCTTGTTATGGATATCGCCACCATTCTCAACTCCCTCAACGCCAAGGTGCGCAACCTCTCCTCTCGGGATATCGGCGGCGGCCTTGCGCTTACGGTGCTGACGCTGGAGGTCAAGAGCGCCTCGGAGCTGAGATATATCATGTCAAAGCTTGGCTCCATCCCCGGCGTGTCGCAGGTCACAAGAAATGGAAATTAAAAGGATAGAACATTATGAGAGCAGTTGTTACAAGAGTTAAATCCGCCTCCGTCAGCATTGGCGGAGCAGTCCATGGTCAGATCGGCAAGGGCTTTCTGGTGCTGCTTGGCGTTCATAAGGACGATACGCCCGCTCAGGCCGAGAAGATCGCCGACAAAATTTGCGGCCTGCGCGTGTTTGAGGATGAGGGCGGCAAGATGAACCTCAACCTCGAGACGGCGGGCGGTGAGCTGCTTATCGTCAGCCAGTTCACGCTCTATGCCGATGCCCGCTCCCGCCGCCCCGGCTTCACGGCCGCAGCAAGGCCGGATACCGCCGTGCCGCTCTACGAGCAGGTGTGCGCCCTGTGCCGGGAGCGCGGCTTCAATGTGCAGACGGGCGAGTTTGGCGCGGATATGCTGGTCGAATCAATAAACGACGGACCTGTTACAATAATTTTGGATACGGAGGAGCTTTGAATGCTGATTAAAACTCTGCCCGTGGGGCAATTTGAGACTAACTGTTATATCGTCACCAACGAGAAGACGCTTGAGTGCGTCGTCATCGACCCGGGCGACGAGAGCAACACCATCATGGACTATCTTGAGGAAAACCACCTCAAGTGCCGCGCCATCATGCTGACCCATGGCCACATGGACCATACCGGCGCTGTCGCCGCCGTCATGGAGGAGACCGGCGCCCCCGTCTACATGAACGCGAGGGACGATGTGAAGGACGGGGCGGAGATGTTCGCGGGCTTCCCCCTGCCCGAGGGCGGCCGGCACTATGACGATGGGGATAAGCTTGAGTTTGCGGGGCTTAGCTTTGAGATAATGGCCACACCGGGGCACACTCCCGGCGGCGTCACTATCCGCTGCGAAAACGCCCTCTTCACCGGGGATACGCTCTTTTGCGGCAGCTGCGGCAGGGTCGACCTGCCCGGCGGCGATATGCAGACGGAGCTTGAGTCCCTGCGGCGCATCTGCGCCCTGCCGGGGGATTATGAGGTCTATCCCGGGCACATGGGCAGCTCCACTTTAGAGCGGGAGCGTATGTTCAACTATTATTGCAGAGCCGCAATGGCATAAATGCCTGATTTGAAAGCCCAAACTGGCATTATAATTTACTACAACAGACATAATTTTTGCGGTTTACCGCAGGGAGGATTTACAATGCAGGAACCTTCACTTGTCATTCTGGCAGCGGGCATGGGCAGCCGCTTCGGCGGGCTCAAGCAGATAACCCCCGTTGACGAGCATGGCCACGCCATTATTGACTTTTCGCTGTATGACGCGTACCGCGCTGGCTTTCGCAAGGTGATTTTCGTCATCAAGGATGAGATTGACGCGGACTTCAAGGACTTTATCGGCCACCGCATGGAGAAGTATTTCGATGTGCGCTACGCCTATCAGCGGCTCGACGCTCTGCCCGAGGGCTATTCCGTGCCCGAGGGCCGCTCCAAGCCCTGGGGCACGGCTCAGGCGGTGCTCAGCGCGGCGGGCGAGATTGACGGGCCCTTCGCCGTCATCAACGCCGATGATTTCTATGGCTGCGGCGCGTACAAGGCCATGTATGACTTCCTCAAAAGCAATGAGGACGACTCTTGCAGCTCCATGGTGGGCTATAAGCTCATAAACACCGTCACAGAGAACGGCTCTGTCGCCCGCGGCATCTGCGAGGTGGAGGAGGGATATCTCACCGGCGTCACAGAGCGCGTCAAGATATTCAAGCGCGGTGAGGATGCCGAGTACACCGAGGATGATGTTAACTTCGTCCCCCTGTCCGGGCAGTGCACCGTGTCCATGAACTTCTGGGGCTTCCCCGCCGCGGTGCTCAACAAATTCCGCGACCTCTTCCCAGCCTGGCTTGACAAGAACCTCAAGCTCAATCCCCTCAAGGCTGAGTATTTCCTGCCCTATGTGGTCAATTCCGTTCTCGAGAGCGGAGAGGGCAGGGTCCGTGTGCTCGATTGCCACGAGGTCTGGTCGGGTGTCACCTACCGCGAGGATCTGGAGAGCGTGAAGAGCTATATCGCGTCTCTGCGCAGTGAGGGGCTCTACCCTGAAACGATGCTTGACTGAGAAAGGAGAAAAGCAATGAATGTTCTTGTTACCGGCGGCGCCGGGTATATCGGCAGCCACACCTGCGTTGAGCTTCTCGAGAGAGGCTACGGCGTTGTTGTCATTGACAACCTCGTCAATTCCAGCGTCAAATCCCTTGAGCGCGTTGAGCAGATAACCGGCAAAAAGGTCGAGTTTTATCAGGAGGATGTGCGCAACCGCGCCGCTCTTGACAGGATTCTTGAAAAGCACGATATCGGCTGCGCCATTCACTTTGCCGGCCTCAAGGCCGTGGGTGAGTCGGTCGCGATGCCGCTTGAGTATTACGACAACAACCTTTTCTCCACCGTCACCCTGTGTGAGGCGATGCGTGACCACGGCGTGAAGGATATCGTCTTCTCCTCCTCCGCGACTGTCTACTCCGGGGATAATGACATGCCCCTGCGCGAAGGCTCGAGAACCGGCATGTGCTCCAATCCCTACGGCTGGACGAAGTATATGTCCGAGCAGATCATGCGCGACATGGCCTTTGCCGACAAGGACTGGGCGGTTGCCCTCCTGCGGTATTTTAACCCCATCGGCGCGCACCCCAGCGGGCTTATCGGCGAGGACCCCAAGGGCATACCCAATAACCTCATGCCCTACATTTCCCAGGTTGCGGTCGGCCGGCGCAAGGAGCTGAGCGTATTCGGCAACGATTATGACACACCCGACGGCACCGGCGTGCGCGATTACATCCATGTTGTGGACCTCGCGCGCGGTCATGTGGCGGCCATCGAGTATATGCAGAAAAATCACCGCGGCGAGAGCGTCTTTAACCTCGGTACCGGCACGGGTTACAGCGTGCTGGATATGGTCAAGGCCTTCAGCCGCGTCACCGGGCGGGAGATCCCCTATAAGATAGTTGACCGCCGCCCCGGCGATTTGGCCACCGTCTACTCCAGCCCCGACAAGAGCGCCGAGCTTCTCGGCTGGAAGGCACAGTACAGCCTTGACGACATGTGCCGCGATGCCTGGAACTGGCAGTCCAAGAATCCTATGGGATATGAAGGCTAATATACGCAACACAGCACCCCGCCTTCGGCGGGGTGCTGTGTTGTTATGTCTACTATTTTATGCTAATTATATTATGTCAATAAGTTTACATAATATATTCATCCTTTGCCGTGCCCGGCGAAGTAGGCGCGCAGGACTTTCATGCTCTCTTCTCTCAGCACGCCGCCGGTGACCTGGGGCTGGTGGAAGGAGTGTTCAAACACCATCGCGCGGCACCGGCAGCCCTCTTCCCCGATAATCTCGCCCAGATCCATGTCACTCGCGCCATAGACCATGCGCCCAAGCTTGACCCAGACCATGGCCCCGGAGCACATGAAGCAGGGCTCGCAGCTCGTATAGAGGGTGTAATCGCTCAAATCGGTGATTCCCGTCTCGGCGCAGAAGCGGCGGATAAGCCCCATCTCGGCGTGAAAGCTCGGGTCGTGGGCGGTGTAAATCTGGTTCTCGTTTTCAAAAACGACTTCCCCATCCTTCACCAGCACCGCACCAAAGGGCTCGTTCCCATGCTCCACCGCAAGCTTTGCAAGCTCTATCGCCCGCGCCATAAACTTCTCGTCAATATTCATGTCTCTCTCCTGTTTAGTTTACATAATTCATCAAAAGATCTTCTTTTGCGCTGCTATTTTACACTATAACATAAGTTTAGACAACACTAAATAATATCTGTCAATGGTAAAAAAATTGCGCTCCGCAAGGCGGAGCGCAATTTTTATGGGTCTATCAGAGGGTGCCGTCAAGAATCGCGTCAACAACGATGCTGCCGACGGTGAAGTTATTCTTCATGGCGGTGGCAAAGATGTCGGCGGACTCGACGCTCTCCTCGGAGGCGAGGGAGTCAACAAAGTTCGGATCCCACAGGCTCTCGGGGGTCATGCCGTTCATGAAAGCGTCGGTGTTGACAGAGTCGCGGATGATGATGTATCTGTCGAGCATGCCCAGACGGTCAAGAACGACAGCGAGGGCAACATCTTCCATCTCGGTCAGGGCGTAGGGATCGGGGCAGCCATAGGTCTCGACCATGAGCAGGGCGTTATTGTGGTCATACTCGCCCTTCCAGTAGTTATCGCCGGAGACGGTGGTGCCGCGCAGGACCATGGGGTCACGGACGGCCCAGTCGGCGTTATCAAAGGTGACGGCCATGAAGTTGCGGGTAACATCGGTGGTCTCAAGCTCAACGTCCTTCACCAGGTCGTAAACCTTGTCCATGAGCTCGGGATTGAGGATCTTGTAAGCGGAGCTGTCGTAGCCGCCGTCGTGGTACCAGGTGGTTGCGGTCTGGTCGGACAGCTCTCTGGCATCGGCATGGTGGCCAAGGTCAAAGTCAACAGCGGCGGTGATGACGAACACATCACCCATGGTGCCGTACTCAACGGCGGAACCGGCGCAGCCGGTGCTTATGACATACGCCTCAGAGAAATCAAAACGCTCGTCCATGAGAACAGCCTGAAGGCTCAGCGCGGTGTTGACCTTGCCCATGCCGGTCACATACAGGGCAACGCCGTCCTTGACGTAGAGCTTGTTGCCCTCAAAGCCGCCGACAATGTCGTACTCCTCGCCGCCGTCGCAGTAGGCCTCATAGTAATACTGAGCCTCGCCGGGGAAGTCGCCGGCCATCTCGCCGTTTTCAAACTTGGGCAGAATGAGAGCCTTGATCTGGATCTTCTCGTTCTGGACTTCAGGGGCCTCGGTCTCCTCCACGGGCTCCGCGCTGGGGGCGGGGGCGGACTGCTGGCCGCAGGCGCACAGTGCAAACACCATGCACAGGGTGAGAACAAGCGCTAAGATTCTTTTCATCGTCTTTCCTCCTAAGTTAAGCAGACGGGAGTCGAACCATGCCGGTTTTAACAGGCAAATTTTCCCCAATACATCGTTAAGTGTCTTGGCAATATCAACGGATATTCCCCGCGACCCTTGCCTCGTCTTGGAAAAAATTTGCTCTGTTAAAACTGCTTCGCACCCGTCGGTGAGATAATTTTGATTGATTTTTTCTTTTTATCCTGAATCGAAGCCCAACGTAGCGGGCGAAGGGTCGATTCGGAGAGGAAGATGGCGCTGATGGATATTCAGCTTTCGCTCTCAGCAGAAGCGGAATGGAATCAGCGTCATCTGACGAGCTGACGGGCGGCATGGGTTCGGCTCCCGTCTGCTTAGTCATAAAATAAAATATTCTCCTTGCTTGGCAGTGATTTTTCATGCTTCACAAAAGAGATGAGCGTATTTTAGCGCCCTTCTCTGCCCTTTTCAAGTCCTTTTTCCCTCTTTCAACAAAAATCGGCGATATGCAACAGGCCCATTTGCTTTTTGCAGTAAGCCTTGGTCAGTTTGCTGTTTTATGGAAAAAAGCGGAAATTCGGTTTACATAACTTTTAAAGCACTCTCCTCTTGATTATTTTCCCGGCGTATGGTATAGTCAGATAAAACAACGAAGGGGTGAAAAAATGTCCGGTTTTTCTTGCAAGTAAATAAGGCTGTGCGGCGGGGCTTAGCCTTGCTGCGCCCATTGCAAGAAAGTTAAACTGTACATCAATATATCGCTGCCCCGCCATAGCCGGGCTGCGCCATGATGAGATGCAAGAACAGACTTTCTTGCATCTCATCATTTTTTGTTAGGGGGACAACGCTATGTCAATGATAAAAGCTGAAAACCTGAGCTTCTGCTACCCCGGAAGCTATGACAATATATTTGAAAACGCGAGCTTTGTGATAGATACCGATTGGAAGCTCGGCTTCGTTGGCCGGAACGGGCGGGGCAAAACCACGCTTTTAAAGCTCCTGATGGGCGAATACGAATACAGCGGGCGGATAATCAGCTCGGTGCAGTTTGATTACTTTCCCTACCCCGTGAAGGATAAAACCCGAATGACCTATGAGATTTTTGCCGAGATAGCTCCGGGCGCTGAGGACTGGGAGCTTATGCGGGAGCTTTCAAACCTTGAGGTGGAGGCCGACGTGCTCTACCGCCCGTTTGAAACGCTTTCAAACGGTGAGCAGACCAAGGTGCTGCTCGCGGCGCTTTTCTGCAACGAGAGGCATTTTCTCCTGATCGACGAGCCGACAAACCACCTCGACACGCGCGCCCGCGAGCTCGTCTCCGCCTATCTCAAGCGGAAAAAGGGCTTCATTTTAGTCTCGCATGACCGGAGCTTTCTTGACGGCTGCGTTGACCACATTCTCTCCCTCAACCGGGCGAATATCGAGGTGCAGAGCGGCAGCTTCTCCTCGTGGTTTTATAATTTTCAAAACCAGCAGGAGCTGGAGCTTGCCAAAAATGAGCAGCTCAAAAAGGACATTGGCCGCCTCAAGCAGGCCGCGCGGCGCTCCTCCGACTGGTCTGACCGGGTGGAGGCCTCCAAATTTGGCAGTGCCGTGCCCGACCGGGGCTTTGTGGGCCACAAGGCCGCCAAGATGATGAAGCGCTCCAAGGCGATTGAGGCCCGCCAGCAGCAGGCCATCGAGCAGAAATCCGGGCTGCTTAAAAACCTTGAGACGGCGGAGAGCCTAAAGCTCTTCCCGCTGAGCTACCGCAGCGAGACGCTGATAAGCGCATCGGAGCTCTCGCTCAGCTATGACGGCAGAGCGATCTGCCCGCCGCTGAGCTTTACGGTGAAGCGCGGCGAGCGCCTGGCGCTGGACGGAAAAAACGGCAGCGGCAAATCAAGCCTCCTCAAGCTCATAACCGGGGAGGAGATACAGCACAGCGGAACGCTGCAAATCGGCTCCGGTCTTGTCATCTCCTATGTGCCGCAGGACACGCGGCATCTGCGCGGGACGCTCGCGGACTACGCCAGAGAGCGGGAACTGGACGAGAGCCTGTTCAAGGCCATTTTGCGCAAAATGGCCCTCGAACAGACGCAGTTTGACAAGGACATCCGGGAGTTTTCCGAGGGGCAGAAGAAAAAGGTGCTTATCGCCATGAGCCTGTGCCAGCGGGCGCATCTGTATATCTGGGACGAGCCGTTAAATTACATCGACATCTACTCCCGCATGCAGATCGAAGAGCTTATCAAGGCCTTCTCCCCCACAATGATTTTTGTCGAGCACGACAGGGCATTCCGGGAAGAGATTTCGACCGGGGTCATCCGGCTGTAAAGGCTTGAACATCGAGCGGAAAAACTGTATTATATCTTATGGAGGCGAAGCTTATGAGCATTATAAATTCAAAATTACAGCTTAAAAATATTGAACTTAAAAACCGGCTTGTGATGCCGCCCATGGCCTCGAGCCGGGCCGACGACAGCGGCACCGTGACAGACAGGCTCTGTAACTATTACTGCGAGAAAACCCGCGGCTTTGGGCTTGTCATCGTAGAGCATGCCTTTGTCTCCATTGAGGGCAAGGCCCACAGGGCGCAGCTGTCCATCGCGGAGGATTCAAATCTGCCCGGGCTGCGGCGGCTTGCGGAAACCATCCACGCAAACGGCGCGAAGGTCTTTGCCCAGATTAGCCACGCCGGCGGCGCGGCTGAGGGCAGCTCTGATTTGATAAGCGCCAGCGCCGTGAAGTCCCCCTTCGCAAAGCCTGACGCCAAGTGTCCCCGGGAAATGACAGAGGCGGATATAAAAAAGCTCATTGCCGACTTCGGCGCGGCGGCCGTAAGGGCCAGAGACGCGGGCTTTGACGGCGTGGAGCTCCATTCGGCGCACTATTACCTGCTAAACCAGTTCTATTCGCCGCTTGTCAACCGCAGGACGGACGAATATACCGGCAGCAGCCTTGAGGGGCGCCTGCGGCTGCACAAGGAGATTATAAACGAGGTCAGGCGGCTCACCGGCGCTGATTTTCCCATCGCCCTTCGGCTGGGCGCCTGCGATTACGCAGAGGGCGGAACGACGCTTGAGGACAGCGTTCAGGCCGCGAGAATGCTTGAGGACGCGGGCGTTGACCTGCTGGATATCTCCGGCGGGCTGTGCGGGCCTTACCGCCCGAATGTGAAGCATGAGGGGTATTTCAAAGAGCTCTCCGCGGCGATAAAGCAGGCTGTCAGCATCCCCGTGATTCTGACCGGCGGCATCACCACTGCCGAGGGCGCGGAGACGCTTTTGGAGGATGGCGCGGCAGACCTCATCGGAATTGGCCGCGCGCTGCTGAAGGATTCAGTCTGGGCGGAAAATGCCCTGAAAAAATACGCGGACTGAAAAATGAATCAGCCGCCGTAAAAACGGCGGCCGGTCTGCCTTGCTGGCAACAAAAATGTATCCCCGCCGGACGGCGGGGATACTTTACGTTTTTAAGTCAAATTGCTCAGGCGTTCTCTCCTGCCTGCTTCTTGTGGCGGATGTAGGCATAAATCGCCGCGGCCACTATGATAATTCCAAGGATGATGAAGGGAATGATGTTGAAGCCGAGGCCGGTCTCACCGGAGGCAAGAGGAGTCTCCTCCTCGCCGATGTCCGCGGCGTCCTGCTCGTCGGCTGCGTCTGCGGGCTGAGCATCGTCAGCGGGCTCAGCGGTCAGCTCCTCAGCGTCAAGATCCAGCTCACCGGCATCGGGAATGACAAGATTGCCAGCGGGGGGGATTGCCGGTGGTCTTGCCGGTGGCAATGAGGATGGCGGCAAGCTCGTCGGTCATCTCATAGTAGACGGAGATAACGGTGCTGCCATCGGCCTTGATGGTCTTGTTGGTGAAGGGCTGAAGAACGTAGCCCTCAACGTCGGCGGCGGTCACATTGGTGATAGAATCAACAACGCCGGTGCGCTTCTGGCTGTGGTACAGCTCGTAATCGCCCTTGACATTCTGGCGATATACATTCACAGTGTAAACAGCGCCGGTGCCGGGCTCCATCCTACCGCTGAAAATGACGTCGGCTGCGGGCATGGTGTTGCCGCTGCCCAGAGCATGGTCAGCCTCCCAGCCGACAAAGGTGTAACCCTTCTTGGCATTGGGCGCGTCGCGCAGGGTGACAGTCTGGCCGAACTTATAGGTCTCGACCTTGCCGCTCTGCTTGCCGTCAACCATGTAAGTGACGTCGTAGCTGTTGCGGGTATAGTAGAGCTTTATAGTCCCCTGAATGTTCTCATCATAAACGCTTGCGACGGAGCTTCCCTCGCAATGGTCATATTTAAGGCCAGCGTAGTTCTTTGCCTGGTTCCCCGCGGCGGCAACTTCTGTCCCGTCGGCTACGCCGCTCTTAAGCTCTGTCTCATAGCGGGTGTAACCCTTTCCGTCAAGATTCTGCCAGTAATGCTCAACCTTATATTTTCCGGCAGTGGGGTCTTTGACAAAGGAGGCGACAAGCGTTATGTCTGACTGCACGTTCTCGAGCACCTTGACTATCTCGCCTACGCCGTTGACTTTCCAGCCCTCAAACTTATAGCCGAGCCAATCCTTGTGGGTATTGCTCACAGTGTAGCTCTTGCCCTCTTCAACCGTGGCGGATGCCTCGGGCGTAAGGGCAAAATCATTATACACATAGCTTATTGTGTAGGTCTTGGTCACAGGGGCCACCGGAGCGTCATAGAACAGGGTGAAATTGACAATCAGCCTGCCAGAATCAAGGGAGACGTTGCCCATTCTCTTGGTATTGGCCTCATTGAGCGTATAATCTTTGTGGGCTTCCTCAAACTCTCCTTTCGCTGTGGCAATTTTGCTATCATCGAGTTCGAGAAGCGCTCCCTCGGTATATTCACCGTCTGCTATATACTCCACAGACTCATTGCACAGGCCGTTGCTGGATACAAAGGAAACTATCGCCGTACCGCGCCGGAGACAGGGGTCGGCTGCGGTTCCGCAGGCGTCTCGGGGTTTTCCCCGTCGGCAAAAACCGTCATCGGTGCAAGGGCCAAAATCATTACTATACACAGGAAAGCGCTGAGCAGGCGCTTAACTGTGCGGTGCGTCTCGTTCATGTTAAACTCCTCCTATTCAATCACCAAAACAGGTAAATTTTGCTGTACACTTATTAAGACGGCTTATTTTATCAAAAATTGCTCAACAATTTTCAAGTTTTTTGGATAAAATTTTTTATTTTTCTGTGAAAGTGTCGTTTTTTCCTGCGGAGGCGGCATCATAATAGTAATTCACCAGCAAATCAACGCAGGCGCCGTAGCTTTTGAGGCCGAGCTGCTGGTCATAGCTTTGCAGAAAGCCCTCATACACGGTGTTTGAAATGGTCTGCACCGGAGTATCAAACCGCGCCCAGTATTCGTTATTGGCCTTCAAATCGGCCCGGACCTCGGGGCTGAGCGTGGAATACACCTGCTGCCAGGCGGCATTATCCGCCTTATAGAGAGCGTTGCCCAGATAGATATAGGCTATCAGACAGGCGGAGTAGCAATACTCCGCATCGCCATAATCAAGGCACGCCATCACCGCGACGAAATTCGCCTCCTGCTCCTTGCCGACGCCCCGCTGATGGCTCAGCTCATGGGCAACAGTGAAGGCAAACAGCGCCTCGGGAAAGTCCATATTCACATTGGCCTCCCCCGTGATGGGGAAGAAAAAGCCCGTGAAGTCAATATAGCTCATAACACGGGAGAAAAAAACGCCCTTGGCCCGTATATCCGGCCCCGCAAGACAGGGTATGCGCTGCTCTGTCGCCCTGAACACCTCGTCCGAGCGGCGGAGGATGGCCTGCCTGTCGCTGCGGCAGGCGCCGCTCTCATCCCGCGGCACAAGCGGCGCGTAGTCATTGGCAAGCTGCGCGAAATACTCCGTCACTGTCTCAAGCTGCTCCGTGGATATCTTGTCGTTTTTGAGGCCGCTCTTCCTAATAAAATCGTCTCCATAGAATATAACGCCCCACAAAAAACAGAACGCCGCGTACACCGCCATAACTCCGGCGGTGAGGGTTATAAAAATTATGTAAATCTGTTTCAGGGTATTTTTTCGATTTTTACGCCGTATCATGGCGGCAATTGAACAAATTATGTAAACCATCGTTCCTATGACAGCCAGCGCAATCAGCAGCTCTGCAACCGAAAACGGCACCTCCGCCGTAAGCTGCGCCAAAAAGCGCCGCACGGCGGCCGCCGGCCCGTCGGCAAGGCGGCGCATCAGGACGTAATTGCCCCGCAGGCAGACGTGCAGCAGCACCAACGCGCCAGAGAGCAGCAGCAGAATATGCCGCACCGGGCATAAGGCAAATATGGCGGCGAGGCCGCGTTTTTTTGTCCGAATATTTTCCATGGGGATATAATAGCCCATTTTCCCCTCTTACGCAATGGATTATTCGACCAAAACCTCCTGTATACAAAGGCTTTGCCTTTGTATACAAAAAAGTTCACTCCGAACCGCGCATTTTTGCCTGCGTGGGATGGCAAAAATACACTCTCTCCGTGCAAAGTGTTTTTCCCGGGGTACACGCCCCCGGGAAAAACTTATATTTAGATTTACAATATAAGTGCAACAGAAAAAAGTGGACTCAAAGCAAGAACGCGCCTAAAATGGTGTTTGCGGACAACCGAGAAAAGGAGCGGAGCAATGAGCCACTACAAACACCTTAGCATAGAAGAGCGAGAAAGTCTATACCTAAAGAAACATCAAGGGAAAAGTATCCGAGAAATTGCAAAGGAATTAGGCCGGTCACCATCAACTATCAGTAGGGAACTGGCGAGAAATAAGTCAAGCCATCGGTCATATAGCCCAGCAAGAGCTCAGAGGCGCTATGAACGGAAGAAAAAGGAGTGCGGGAGAAAAGCAATCCTCAGCGTTGCAAAGAACCAAATCTTGGTCAAAAAACTCATTGGCGAATACGAATGGTCTCCCGAACAGATACAAAACCGACTGCGAGAAGAGGGAAATGAGCTTCACATAAGCTATTGCACAATCTATCGTGCATTAAAGGATGGCCTGCTTGATGAGAAATCGGGAAAGTATATCCGCAAATGCGACAGGTACTCGTTCCATCTACGCAGGCAGGGTAAGCCACGGAAAAAGAACGGAACGACCAACAAACAAGGTAAATTTCATATAGAATACACGATTTCAGAACGCCCTGAGAGCGCCAATGCGCGCACAGAGACCGGTCATTGGGAAGGAGATACAGTAGCCGGGAAACGAGGCGGTGCCTGCCTGCTCACGCAGGTTGATAGAAAGGCACGCTATCTGCTGGCTGTTAAGGTACCAAACGCATCATCTGATACAGTTAGAGACGCTATGATCTTTATGTTCAGCAAACTGCCAGAGGACAAAGTACTCAGTATTACACCGGACAGAGGGCATGAGTTCTCCAAGTACAAAGAAACAAGTGCCGCACTGCATAATGTCCCCTTCTATTTTGCTGACCCGTACTCACCTTGGCAGCGGGGTACAAACGAGAACACCAACGGCCTGCTTCGCCAATACTTCCCTAAATACACTTCACTCGACAATGTTTCTGACGGTGAAATAGAGGCTGTTGTTGCAAAAATTAACCTTAGACCGCGTAAATGCCTTGGCTGGCGCACCCCTTTTGAAGTCTTCTTCGATACTTCGTTGCACTTAACTTGACAATCCATCATAGAAATTTATTCGCCGACTGCGGTCGGCGAACTCTGCGAGGCTTTTTCACATATGAAAAGCCCTGCAAAGCAGGGCTTTTTGTTCTGTGTTAGCCGGTGTTTTTCAGTTTTCGGAGAAATACTTTGCGAGCATCTCCTCAATGGTCAGGATGACCTTGCCAAAGAAGGGGTTTGGCAGAGCGGAGATAAGCGTCTGCTCCGCGCCGTCGACAACAAAGGTCAGATCTGACAGCCCCGCCAGGGTGGATCTGCCCATTTTCGTGAATGAGACTATTCTGAAATCATTCTCCTTGGCTCTGCGAATATCGCGCAGGACAGCCTCCGTCTCCCCCGTCTGGGAGACGGCGATAATCATTGACGGTTCAATGTTGTTTTGAAGCTCGTCCACGCAGTCGTCCTGAAAGACCATGTAATCATAAAAATGCACATGGTCAAACACCATGAAGCCGCAGGTGGACAAACGCTGAGCTATGTAATCAGCGGAGATGTTTGAAAAGCCTGAGCCGATAACGAACATCTTTTTGTCCCTGAACTGCCTTAGATAGTCCAGAAAACACTCCACCCGCTCCTCGCTGTAATTGTCCAGCAGCGTCTCCAGCCCGTATGGCCCGGCAGACAGCTCCGCCTTTTTGCTCTGCGCAATGTTGTACACCATATCGGTGTACCCGTTGAAGCCCAGCTTCTTGCCCATCTTAACCAGGAAGGCAGGCGAGACATAGTTCTCCTGGGCTATCTGCGCAACATTGATCTTCTTCTCGCCGTTTTCGATGTGCCTGATAATGCTCGTGACGACGCCTGTTTCAACCTCATTAAGCTGGTTGGTCAGAAAAAAATAATTATTGCCCATTTTGTCAGATTCTCCCTTGTCCGGTTCATATCATTCCTCAGTTAAAAATTTGTGTGTCAGTTTGCGCCGAATTACGGCAGTGTCAGTTTTGTGTGTCAGTGTGTGTCAGGTTTTGTGTTGGTGTCAGTGTGTCAATTTTGTGTGTCGGTGCCCGTTTTTGTGTCAGTGTTGGGCTTTGCCAGTTTGAATGTGAAAACAATCGTCAGAATCGAGAGCGAGACGGCTGTGCCAACAATTGCGGTGTAGAAGCTGATGCTCTGGCTGTTTTTCAGCAGCAGGCACGCCCCGAGCGCCAGAACGTCCACAAGCAGGCGGATAATGTTGCCGGCCATCATCATGGCCGTGTTCTGCTTTTTCAAAAAGTGCTTCATCACTGCGGCGTTCACCATTGCCGCGGCCGCGCCCCATACGAGCCCCAGAAGCACGCCCAGAAAATAATTCACGCGGAGTCTCCTTTTTTTCTTTATCTTTATTTTGCGTTCATTCTATCACATTTTATCTGAAATGCAAATAATAAAACTCGCTTTTCTGAATAAAAATGTTCAAGTTTACAAAAATTTCCTATTTTTTACGCGCCGCGGAATATTTTTCGCGAATTTTCCCGGCCCGCCGAGCTTTTCGGGGCACATGCGCAGCTCTTATAAGGGCGAGAACTGACTGTTTTTGAGAAATTCAACTGCTGGCAAAACAGTAAAAAAGTTCTAAATTTTTTAATGTGTATTTCACCGTCCGCGGCAGATAATATCTGCGAGGTGATAAAAAATGAGTCCTAAAGAACTGCTCTATATTGAAGATGCTCTCGGCCATACCCAGTATCTGATGACCCAGTGCCGCAGCGCGGCAAACCAGCTGACTGACCCGGTTCTGCGCCAGCAGGCACAGCAGCTTGTAAACACGAACCAGAATCTCTTCACGAAGTTTTTCAATCTTGTATAAGGAGGCAGCACAATGAGCGATAAAGATATCATGGAGGGCATACTGCTCACCACCAAGGGCGTCTGCGACCTGTATATGCACGGCTCCATCGAGTCGGCCACGCCGAATGTGCATCAGGCCTTCAACGCGGCGCTCAACGACGCGCTGTGCATGCAGAACGACATCTATAACCAGATGTCCTCTCACGGCTGGTACACCAGCGAGCAGGCACAGCCTCAGAAGCTCCAGCAGGTGCGGCAGAAGTTCGCCGCGCAGGGATAAACAGCAAAAGTGCGCCCAAAAGGGGCGCACTTTTGCTTGATTAAAAGCTCTATCAGAGCTTTTAATCAAAAAAGAATTTCGCTACGACCCGTGCATTTTGCACCGTTAGTGCAAAAATACACTCTCTTCGCGCAAAGTGTTTTTCCCGATGTACTTGCCACCGGGAAAAACAAATTTCAACTTTATTCGCCGCCTGCGGGCGGCGAACTCTGCGAGGCTTTTATAACCCGCCATTCACAGCAGCGGAGCTATAAGCTTCATGATAAAGCCGCTTATTTTGACCGAGAGCTTTTCCTTTTTTATGCTCTCCGGCGTGACTTCGCGGCACTTGGCCTGCGTTGCGAGGAAATCCTCCTCAATGTCCTTGATGCAGGGCTTGCCGTACATATACGCGGCACACTCAAAATGGTGGTACAGGCTGCGGTAGTCAAGATTTATCGTGCCGACCACGGCCTCCTTATTGTCGCAGGCAAAAACCTTGGCGTGGACAAAGCCGGGAGTGTACTCATAAATTTTCACGCCGGAGGCAAGCAGCCGCGCATAGTGCGTCTTTGCCAGCGCGTAGGGCAGCTTTTTGTCCGGTATGCCGGGCAGGATCAGGCGCACATCGACACCGCGCTCCGCCGCGAAGCAAAGCGCCGTCTGCATCTCGCCGTCAAGAATCAGATACGGCGTCATTATATGCACATAATGCTCGGCGCGGTTGAGAATGTCCATATACACAAGCTCGCCCACCCGCTCATCGTCCAGCGGGCAGTCCCCATAGGGGATGACGAAGCCCGGCTCGTCATATTTCGGCGCAGGCGAGCTGTCGAGAAAGCCGCAGAAGTTGAGGTTCTTTTCGTCCACATTCCACATCTGCAAAAACATCAGCGCGAAGCTCCGCGCGGCCTCGCCCTGGAGCATAACGGCGGTGTCCTTCCAATGGCCGAAGCGGCTGGCCTTGTTTATATATTCGTCGGCAAGGTTCACGCCGCCGGTGAAGGCCGTGTGCCCGTCAATGACAAGAATCTTTCTGTGGTCGCGGTAGTTATAATGGGTGGACATGAACGGCGTCAGCGGGGAGAAGGTCTTGCACTTTATGCCCAGCTCCCGGATGCGCTTTACATAGTTGTGCGGAACCTTGGTTATCTCGCATGTGCCGTCATACATCAGGCGCACATCAACGCCCTGCTGCACCTTGCGCGTGAGTATCTCGAGAACATTGCCCCACATCTCCCCTTCATCAATGATGAAGTATTCAAGATAGATATAGTTCTCGGCCTTTTCAAGCTCCTTGAGCATCTGGCGGTATTTATCCTCGCCCAGGGGGAAGAAGGTCACCTTCGTGTCGGCAAAGACCGGGTGGCAGCCGGTGCGCATGAGATAGCGGTAGAGCCCCACGGCGTGGTGGGCCTCATCCTCAAAGCGCTCCATGGTGTGCGTGTCCTGCTTGAGGACGTTTTTGGATTTCTCCGTCACGCTGATGTATCTGTCCCTGAGTATCCTGTGCCCGATGTCGCTGCGGGTAAAGAGCAGCAAAAGCGCGCCAAAGACAGGCATGATCATAATAATGACCAGCCATGTGAGCTTTGAGCTTGGGTCGGCCTTGGAGTTGAAGAGATACAGCACCATCCCCGCGCAAAAAACCAATGTGAAAAAGTAATAATGGGGCAGATAGCTTATAAAGACAGTCTGCAAAAGGAATATTGCCACGATCTGAATCAGCAGGAAGAGAATAATAAGCCCGGTGCGGCTGAATAAAATGCGCAGCAGCCCCTTTTTACCCTTTTTCAGCAGCCTTAACCCCTCATGTTTTTCCATATCCATGTTTTTCGCCCTCGCAGCTTGACGGTCCGTCAAGCGTCGTGATACAATAACTAAAATATTTTTCTTATTAGGATATTATACATTTTTTATTATCTCTCGTCAAGGAAGGAAGTTCAGGCAATGCTTTTCATCATCGCGGGGATCCTGCTTGCCGTGATCCTCGTCGTGTCCTATATCGCCTTTCGCATAGGGCTTTATTATCCCCTCCCCCACCCGGACGAGCCGCATCAGATTCCAAAGAGCCGCCAGCACATGGCGTACAAAAACCGCATTCTCTCCATGGTTCGGGAGATGGAGGCGCTGCCATGCGAAGAGGTTTACATAACCTCGCACGATGGTCTGCGGCTCTTCGGGCGGTATTACCATGTGAAGGACGGCGCCCCGGTGGAGATTCAGTTTCACGGCTATAAGGGCAACGCCTTTCAGGATCTCTGTGCCCTCAACCGCGTGGCCCGCAGCGCCGGGCGCAACACCATTGTCGTTGACCAGCGCTCCCACGGCAGGAGCGACGGGCAGGTCATTGCCATGGGCACAAAGGAACGCTTTGACTGCCAGCGCTGGGCAAAATACGCCGAGGCGCGCTTCGGCCCGGACACGCCGATTATCCTCAGCGGCGCGTCAATGGGCGGCGGCACGGTGCTCATGGCCTCCGATTTGGAGCTGCCCGAAAGCGTCCGGTGCATAGTGGCGGACTGCCCGTTTTCAAGCCCGCTGGATATCATGCGCAAGATGACCCATGACAAGCCCGCCAAGAAGCTCATATACCCCTTCGCCCTTATCGGCGCGGTGGTCTATGGCCATGTGAACATGCGCAGCTCATCCCCGGTGCTGTCGGTCGGGAAGGCGAAGGTGCCGATTCTGCTCATCCACGGTCAGGCGGACAGGTTCGTCCCGCCCCGCATGAGCGCCGCGGTAGAAGCGGCCTGCACCGGCTACGTCCGCCGGGAGCTTTTCCCAAAGGCCGGGCACAATCTCAGCGCCTTTTCCGACTATCCCCGCTATGAGAAGCTCGTAAACGAGTTTGTAGATGACGCTCTCAATGGGAGAATATGAGCAACACATCCCCGCCGTTTGGCGGGGATGTGTTTGAAATTATACTGTTTACATCCTGTCGAATGGATGTTATATTATATTTAAGCAAGGGGCGAGGCGGTCAGCTACACCACCCGAGAGGGGGTGAGCGAATGCCGATAACACTAACGATACATATCTTTGGATATACAGTAACGATTAGGGTTAAAAAGCAGAACCGCCACTCTGCCAAGTGACGGAACTGCTTAAGTAATATACTTATGCTATAATCCTTGTAGGGCTGACCGCTGGTCATCGCCCCTTGCGATTTCATTATAGCACTGAAATACTTTCTAAGTCAAGAGAATATCTATTATAAGCACATCCCCGCCATCTGGCGGGGATGTGAGACTGTCAAAAAACCTATGCAAAAAGTGAAGATAAAGGA
>ULWX01054251.1_pt1 | contig 45278 bp, 45 predicted proteins | sample 1960851 | NCBI WGS metagenome assembly ULWX01 (sample SAMEA4835826, study PRJEB28245) | human gut metagenome | biome: gut microbiome; material: fecal sample | place: Denmark | collected 2008 | reverse complement strand
AAGCCACAACCCCAAGGAGTATAACGGCTACAAGGTCTACTGGTCTGACGGCGCTCAGCTGCCACCCCAGAAGGCGGAGGCCATCGCAAAGCGCATGGAGGAGATTGATATTTTCTCCGGCTTCAAGACCTGCGACTATGACGAGGCTGTTGCAAACGGCAATATAGAGATCCTCGGCCAGGAGACGGATGAGCTCTTCCTCGAAAAGGTTCTCAATCAGGCTATCGACAAGGAGGCTGTCAAGGCAGCAGCCGATAATTTCAAGATAGTTTTCACGCCCTTCCACGGCTGTGGGCATAAGCTTGTCCCCGAGGCTCTGCGCCGCCTCGGCATAAAGCACATTTACCCCGTTGAGGAACAGATGGTTATCGACGGCAGCTTCCCCACGGTGGAGAGTCCCAACCCCGAAAATCCCGAGGGCTTTTATCTGGCGGTTGACCTCGCCCGCAAGGTCGGCAGCGATCTTATTATCGGCACCGACCCTGACTCAGACCGTATCGGTACCATGGTCCGCAAGGGTGACGAGTATGTGACCATCACCGGCAACCAGATGGGCGTTTTGCTGCTGGACTATGTCATCAACGCCAAAAAGAGCACCGGCACCATGCCTGAAAACCCCGGCGCACTCTCCAGCATCGTTTCCACCAGCATGGCAAGAACCGTGTGCGAGGCAAACGGTGTTCACTTTGAGGACACCTTCACCGGCTTCAAGTTCATGGCTGAGCGCGTTGCCCAGTGGGAGGAGGCAAAGAGCTATAACTACATCTTCGCCTTTGAGGAGAGCTATGGCTACATGATGGGCGATTACGTCCGCGATAAGGACGCTGTGACCGCCGCAATGATGGTTGCGGAGATGGCGGCCCATTACAGCCTCAAGGGTATGACCCTGCTTGACGCGCTCAATGCTCTGTATGAAAAGTACGGGTATTTCAGCGAAAAGACCCTCAACCTCGTTATGCCCGGGCTTGACGGCTTGCAGAAGATGAAGGCCATCATGGCTGACCTGCGCAATAACCCGCCCGAGGATATCTCCGGAGAGAAGGTTATCCGCCAGAGAGACTATCAGGATGGCAGCATCTTTGTCTACGGCCTTGGCAAGGTCGACAAGACGCCTATCGTTGGATCCAACGTCCTGTACTTTGAGCTTGCCGATGGCAGCAGCTTCATTGTCCGCCCCTCTGGCACCGAGCCGAAGATAAAGATATATCTGCTGGTCCGCGGCAGCAGCAAGGCCGACTGCGACGAGCGCATCGCAAGATACACTGTTTTCGCCGAGTCCCTTAAAAAATGAAGCAGCTTCTTGACTTGTTTGTAGCCTTTGCCCGGGTTGGTGTGCTGACCTTTGGCGGCGGGTACGCCATGATCCCAATTCTTGAGAGGGAAATCGTCACCAAGCGGGCATGGGCCAGCAACGAGGAGCTAATGGATTATTATGCCGTGGGTCAATGCACCCCCGGCATAATAGCCGTTAATACCGCCACATTTGTCGGCAACAAAATTGCCGGGGTGCTTGGCGGCATCGTTGCGACGGCGGGGATAGTTTTCCCGTCTCTGGTCATCATCTGCATTATTGCCGAGGTGCTGACCAACTTTGCCGATATCCCAGCGGTAAAGAGCGCTTTCGCGGGGATAAGAGTCTGCGTCTGCGTGCTTATCTTCAACGCTGTGGTGAAGCTCTGGAAAGGCTCGATAACTGATAAGGGCGCGCTGGTTCTTTGCCTTGTTGTCTTTGTCCTGTCGGTATTTCTGGATATTTCGCCTGTTGTATTTGTCATTTTCTGCGCTGTGGCTGGTATAGTGCTTACGAAGCTGGGGGTGCGTGGAAAATGATATATCTGCGTCTTTTTCTTGAGTTTTTCAAGACGGGGCTTTTCTCCGTCGGCGGCGGCATGGCGACCTTGCCGTTTCTATACAGAATGTCCGATTCCACGGGCTGGTTTACCCACGCCCAGCTTGCGGATATGATTGCCGTGTCCGAGTCTACGCCCGGGCCGATAGGCGTCAATATGGCGACATATGTGGGCTTTTCAACGGCTGGTATACCCGGCGCGATAGTCGCGACCATTGGCCTTGTCACGCCGTCTGTTATCATCATCCTTATAATCGCCAAGATTCTTGCCGCCTTTCGGCAGAATAAGTATGTGGATGCCGCGTTTTATGGGCTGCGCCCCTGCTCTCTGGGGCTTATTGCCGCGGCAGGGCTGCTGGTCGTAAAAATTGCGCTGTTTGATTTTGACCTTTTTACCCAGAGCGGCAATTTCATTGACATATTCAATTTCAAAGCCATAATACTTGCCGCGGTGCTCATTGTGCTGACAAGATTCGTCAAGCAGACCAAGAAGCTCCACCCGGTGGTGTTCATTCTCGGCTCCGCACTTGTCGGTGCTGTATTCGCGTTTTAACAGAATACCGAACCAAGAACATAAGCAAGCGTTGCGCCAATGACAGAGCTCATAAGCCGCCCCCTGAAATGGGGGGCGGTTTTTATGTCAGCGTCGGCGAGGACGGCGGCGGTCTGAAAGTGGACGGATATACCGCCCCAGCCCAAAATCGCCGCGGCTAAGGCGAGATTTAACGGAGATGCGGCAAGGCCCTGCATCGCGCCGACCGCGCTGCCCAATTCCAACACGCCGCTCAGCGCCGCGCGGACAAAGTGCAATTCCAAACCGAAGCGGGCCGCAATCATGCCCGCAAGAGCGGAAAACAGCCCCCAGGCGTCCAAAAGCCCGGTGAGCACGGTGAAGCACACCACAAAACCGCACACATTCAGCGTTGAGACCACGCTCTGCCGGACAGCCTCCGGCAGAGCTGTTTTTATGCTCTCACCAGGTACTGCGGTGCAGGGAGCGAAGGAAACTTCCTCCCGGGGCCGCAGCAGCACCCCTGTAATGAGGGCAGATAGTATATGCACCAGATACAGCAGCAGTCCAACACCCGCCGAGCGAAAGACGCCCGCACCCACAGCGCCGACTATGAAAGCGGGCCCGGAGTTATTGCAGAAGGCCAGCAGGTGGGAGGCCTCCTCGGGGCTTACCTGCCCATGCTCCAGCATGTCGGCAATATAGGAAGCGCCCATTGGATAGCCGCCGGTAATGCCGATGAAAAAAGCCGAAGCGCCGGGGCCTGATACCCGAAAAAGCCTTGACGCAAGCGGGGAGAGCAGCTGCCCAAGCAGAGACGGCAGGCCCAGCCTGTTAAGCAGCCCGCTCAGCACAAAAAAAGGAAAAAGCGACGGCATGATAAGCTCCAGACAGAGCGTCAGCGCACCCCGGCAGCAGCTTATCACATTCTTGGTGCTCATCAGCAGCGCAGCCAAAGCACACAGCGCCGCGAAGATAGAAAGCTTGTTTTTCATAGGCACCCCCTGTCCATGTATCAAACTATGCCCCGCAGCATAGATTTATACGGACAGGGGGTGGCCGCATTGAAAAAACTGCGCAATATTGCCGATGATTTGGCCGAGAAGCTGGAGCTGCCCTCAGAGGCACTGGGCGCGGCGGCGAAGCTGAGCATAACCGGCGGCCGAAGGGCGCTTATAGAAAACCACAGGGGTATTATCGAATACGGCAGGGAGCGTATCGTTATCGGCACGGAGAAGGGCAGAATAGTCATCTCCGGGCAAGAGCTGCTGCTCTCGGCCATGAATAAAAGTGAGCTCTTGATTATCGGGAAAATTAACATGGCGGAGTGGGAATGATGAAGAAATTTACCGAACAAATACGAGGCGCGGCGCGCGTTGAACTCTGCGGCGCGCTGCCGGAACCGGCCCTGAACACCTGCGCCGTCAACGGTATAATGCTGTGGGACCTTGAGTGTGTTGACGAGTGCACCGTCAGGGCGACGGTATACGAGGATCAGTTAAAGCCGCTGCGCCTTATCGCCGAGAAGACCATGTGCGAGCTGACGGTCATATCCATGCGCGGCGGGAGCAAAAGCCGAAAAATGGTAAAGCGGCGGCTGTGGCTGCTTATTTGCGCTGCAATCGTGGGCTTGCTGCTGTGCGTCTCATCGCTTTTTATTTGGGAGATTGACGTGCGCGGCTGTGATAGACTCAACGAAGGGCAGATTCTGCGGGCTTTGTCGGACTGCGGCGTCAGGCCGGGCTGCTTCTGGCCGGCAATGTCGGCAGACCTTGTTCGGAGCGAGATGCTTCTGTCTTTGCCGGAGCTGAGCTGGATGACGGTGAATGTCAGTGGTTCGCGGGCTGTGGTGCTGGTCTGTGAACGCGCGGAAAAGCCGGAGATTTTTAATGAAAGTGCCCCGCGTGATATTGTGGCGGGGAAAACGGGCATAATCTCAAGGGTTTCCGTTCAGAGCGGCAAGGCCCTTGTCAGCCGTGGTCAAGCGGTCATCGAAGGGGAAATGCTCGTCAGCGGCCGGGTTGATAGCATAACAAATCCGCCGCGCTATGTCTGCGCCCGTGGCCAGATTATGGCCGATACTTACTACGAAATCACTGCCGCCTGTCCTGAAAATTTACCAATAAAAGGCGATGAGGGGAGAACAAGAAAAAAATTTGCCCTGAAAATCGGCGAAAACCGGATAAATTTATACTTTGGCAGTGGAAATGATATTGACGGATGTGATAAAATCATTAAAGAGTATAATCTGGGTATAGAAGGCCTATTTGCCACACCGGTCAGCCTTGTTGTCGAGGAGCTTGTATCGAGAGAAGAGAAAACTGATTGCTTCAGCGACGAGGCCGGCATGAAAGAGCGGCTTTATGAGTATCTTTCCACGTCCATAGACGGGGAGATAATTTCTCAGAGCTACTCTACTGCGCATGAGGGCGGGGCAATGTATGTCACAATGACTGCCCACTGCCTTGAGGACATTGCCCGGATTTCAGATATTACACTTACAGCGCCTTGAAAGGATATGCACCAATGATAGAAAAAACCATTGAAGTTGAGCGCATGGAGCATGTTATAAGCGTCTTTGGCTCCTTTGACCAGAACCTGCGCATTATTGAGACTGAGCTCGGTGTTAAGGTCATGGACAGGGACAATATGCTCCACATCTGCGGCGACGAGGAGAAGGTCATGCTGGCGGAAAAGGCCATCGGCTCGCTTTTAAGCCTTGCCGCCAAGGGCGAGAATATAGACGCGCAGAATGTCCGCTATATCCTCAAGCTCGTCGCCGAGGGGAAGGAGACAAAGCTCAACGAGCTTGCCGGGGATGTGGTGTGCATAACCGCGAAGGGTAAGCCCATAAAGCCAAAGACCCTCGGCCAGAAGACCTATTGCGACGCGATTGCCAATAACACCATAACCCTCGGCATCGGTCCCGCCGGAACGGGCAAGACCTATCTCGCGGTGGCTCAGGCGGTGGCGGCCTTCCGCGCCGAGGAGGTAAACCGCATTATCCTCACCCGCCCGGCTGTTGAAGCGGGTGAGCGGCTGGGCTTTTTGCCCGGTGACCTCCAGAGCAAGGTTGACCCCTATCTCAGACCGCTGTATGATGCGCTTTTTGACATGCTCGGCCCGGATACTTATCAAAAATACCTCGAGCGCGGTAACATCGAGGTTGCGCCGCTTGCCTATATGCGCGGCAGAACGCTGGACGACAGCTTCATAATACTCGACGAGGCGCAGAACACCTCCCGCGAGCAGATGAAGATGTTCCTCACCCGCATTGGCTTTGGCTCGAAGGTCGTTATCACAGGTGATATAACCCAGATTGACCTGCCGGAGGATAAGACCAGCGGCTTGAAGATAGCGATGAAGGTTCTCAAGGATATTGACGATATCGCAATCTGCGAGCTTACCGGCTCGGATGTTGTGCGCCACAGGCTGGTGCAGAAGATAATTGAGGCCTACGAGGAGTTTGACAAAAAGAACCAGCCAAAGGACATGAAAAAGCCGCCTCAGAAGCGGAGCAAAAGGGGAGAGTGAAATGCAGCACGATATATATATAAGCCGAGAGCGAACAGGCCTTGGGCACAATAACTCAGCCGCGCTCATAAAAAAAGCCGTCAAAATGGCTCTTGCCGCCGAAAAAATTGACACGCCCTGCCTTATAAGCGTCATGCTGACCGATGACGAGGGAATACAGGCCGTGAACAGGGAGTTTCGCGGTGTTGACAGGGCAACGGATGTGTTGTCCTTTCCGCTCAATGAGCTGACACCGGGGAAGTTTGACGCTGACGAGTGTGAAAAGGATCTGGACACCGGCCTTGTGCTTCTGGGGGATATGATGATATCCGTGCCCCGCTGTGAGCAGCAGGGAGAGGAGTTTGGCCACGGTTACGAGCGGGAGATAATGTATCTGACCGTTCACTCCGTCCTGCATCTGCTGGGCTATGACCATATGGACGAGGGCGAGATGAAAAAGCAGATGCGCAGCCGGGAAAAAGAAATAATGGGAGACAAATAATATGACAAAATCAGCCATGATAACAATATGCGGCAGGCCCAACGTCGGAAAATCCACCCTGACTAACGCGATGGTCGGGGAGAAGGTTGCCATTGTGACGGACAAGCCCCAGACCACACGCAACAGAATAAGCGCGATAGTCAACCGTGGAGAGACTCAGCTTGTGCTGATGGACACTCCGGGCTTTCATAAGCCCCGCACCCGGCTGGGAGACTATATGGTCAACGTTGTGCGCGAGAGCATAGCGGATGTGGACTGCGTGCTTTTGATGGTGGAGCCTGTTGCCGCAATCGGCCCGCAGGAGCAGGCGCTTATCGAGCGCATCAAGCAGACCGGCGCCCCGGCGCTGCTCGCGATAAACAAGATAGACACTGTGGAAAAGGAGCGCTTGCTTGAGGTCATGGCGCTCTACTCCGCCGCCCATGACTTTGAGGCTATTCTGCCCATTTCAGCCAAAACAGGGGACGGCGTTGAGGAGCTTTTCACAGAGCTTGAGAAATTTGCCGAGGAGGGGCCGCACCTTTTCCCGGACGATGTGATAAGCGACCAGCCGGAAAAGCAGATATGCGCCGAGCTTGTGCGCGAAAAGCTGCTCAAGTGCCTTGACAAGGAGATCCCCCACGGCACGGCGGTTGAAGTCACCCGCTTCACCGAGCGGGACAACGGTATAATCGACCTTGACGTGACTATTTACTGTGAAAAAGAGAGCCATAAGGGTATAATCATTGGTAAAAAGGGCGCAATGCTCAAGCGCGTCGGTGAGCTTGCCAGAGAGGACATTGAGGCCTTCATGGGCACAAAGGTCTATCTTCAGACCTGGGTCAAGGTCAAGGAAAACTGGCGCGACTCCATGGCCTCCCTGCGAAACTTCGGCTTCTCTGAATGAGCCTGTCAAGCTGTAATATATACCAAAATTTTAGACTGTCTCTATGCAGATAATATAGGCAGAGGTGGTCATAATGAAAGACGACGCTGTCTGGTCTGCCTTCGCTGAGACGGGCGACCCGATATATTATCTGCTGTATAAAGCGGCGCTTACAGCCGCTGCTAAAAACGGTTCGGGAGACTGATCCCGGGCCGGGAAAGTGGTTTACATAACACAAATGTTTTTTAAGACAAAGGCGCTGATACTGCGCGAGGTCAGATATAAGGAAGCGGACAAGATGCTCACGCTGTTTTCCGACAGCCGCGGCAAGCTGAGCGCGAAGGCGAGGGGGGCCCTGAGAAAGGGCAGCCGCATCTGCGCCGCGACTCAGCAGCTTACCTACTCGGAGCTGACCGTATTTGAAAACCGGGGCCGCCTCACGGTCAATGAGGCGGAGATAATCGAACCCTTTACCGCCCTGCGGGAGGATATATCAAAATTCGCGCTGGGCTGCTACTTTGCCGAGTGCATTGACGGCTTTGGAGTGGAGGATCAGAGCGAGCCCGCGCTGTTGCAGCTTGTGCTCAACGCTCTGTTTGCCCTCAGCCGCGACCTGTATCCGGCGGAGCAGATTAAGGCTGCCTTTGAGCTGCGCCTCATGTGCCTCGCGGGCTATGAGCCGAATCTCCTCTGCTGCGCAGGCTGCGGCAAAGAGACACCGGAGGAACCGCTTTTGGGCATAGAGGACGGGACGCTGTTCTGCCGCGCCTGCCGCAAGGTCTCCGACGGCGGCTTTGCCCTGCTGACAAGCGGCGCGCTGGAGGCTTCGAGGTATATTATTAGTGCCCCGCCAAAGCAGTTTTTGAATTTTTCCCTTGAGGAAGCTGACCTCAGGTGCCTTGAGCGCACATGGGAAAAATATCTCCTCGCCCACAGCGAGAGAAGGTTCCAAACCCTTGATTACTGGGAGAAAGTACGATAAAAATGAGCTTTTTTGAAAAATCACTTATAACGCTGGAGCTTCCAGCCGTGCTTGAGCTGCTCGCGGCTCAGGCGGTGGGGGACACAGCAAAGGAACAGACGGCCATGATAAGACCCTCGTCGGATATAGCCGAGGTCAAGCGCCGCCTTGCGGAGACGACTGCCGCCAAGACCATGATGGTGGTGCGCGGAAGCCCACCGTTTTCGGCGGTAAAGGATGTGCGCCCTGCGCTCGCGAGGGCCGATCTTGGTGGTGCGCTCAACACAAGAGAGCTTCTGGATATTGCGGCGGTGCTCCGCTGTGCCCGCCTTGTCCGGGGCTATGTAGCCGATGACAGCGTGGGCAGAACCTGCATTGACAGCCTTTTTTCCGCTCTGCACGCAAACAAGTTCCTTGAGGAAAGGATATCCACATCCATACCCGCCGAGGAGGAGATAGCAGACAGCGCCTCGCCCGAGCTTGCGGATATCCGCCGGAAGATGCGCGCGGCCTCCGCCCGGGCGCGGGACGCACTGCAAAAGATAATCTCCTCACCATCATACGCAAAGGCCCTTCAGGAGCCTATAATCACCATGCGCTCCGACCGCTATGTCATCCCCGTGAAGGCTGACCACAAGGGCGCGGTGTCGGGGCTGGTGCACGATATCTCCGCCTCCGGCATGACGCTGTTTATTGAGCCGATGGCGGCTGTGAAGGCAAATAACGAGCTTCGGGAGCTGGCGGCTCGAGAGAAGCAGGAGATTGACCGCATTTTGGCCGAGCTTTCGGCGGACTGTGCCGAGCATCAGGACGATATTGCCTCGGATTATGGTCTGATAGTCCGGCTTGATGTTATCTTTGCCAAGGCGAAGCTCTCTTATCAGCTAAACTGTCAGGAGGCGAGCCTTGAGGGCAGGGGAATCGTCCTGCGCCGGGCGCGTCACCCGCTGCTTGACCAGTCAAAGGCCGTGCCCATTGACCTTGAGCTTGGAGAGGAGTTTGACACGCTGGTCATAACCGGCCCGAACACCGGAGGCAAAACCGTGTCGCTCAAAACCATCGGTCTGCTTGCGGCTATGAACCAGTGCGGCCTGCACATTCCGGCGGCTGATGGCAGCAGCATGCCGGTTTTCAGCCATATTCTGGCGGATATCGGTGACGAACAGAGCATTGAACAGAACCTCTCCACCTTCTCTGCGCACATGACAAATATTGTGAGCATACTAAACGAGTGTGACGATGATTCGCTGCTGCTCTTTGATGAGCTGGGCGCGGGGACTGACCCCACGGAGGGTGCGGCGCTGGCCATTGCCATCATTGAAAACGCCCGGGCCATGGGGGCACGTATCGCGGCGACGACGCATTATTCCGAGCTTAAGGTATACGCCGCAAACCAGCCGGGAGTACAAAACGCCTCATGTGAGTTCAATGTGGAGACTCTGCGTCCCACATACAGGCTGCTGGTCGGTATACCCGGAAAGTCAAACGCCTTTGCCATTTCAAAGCGGCTGGGCCTGCCGGACTATATCATTGATGACGCGAAAACCCGCATGGGCACTGAGAGCGCGAGCCTTGAGGCCACCATTGAAAAGCTGGAGCAGACTCGCCTGATGCTGGAAAAGGACCGGGATGAGGCAGCCCGCAAGCTGCGCCAGGCCGAAGAGGACGCGAAAAAAGCCGCCTTTACAAGGGCGGAGCTGGAGGTGCGCCTTGAAAAGGCCGACCAAAAGGCCCGCCGGGACGCCGAGCGCATTATAAACGACGCCAAGGAGACGGCGGAAGAGGTCTTCCGCGAGCTTGACGAGATGCGCAAGAGCTCACACGAGGACGATGACGCCCAACGCCTCAATGAAGCGCGCACGGAGCTTCGGCGCAAGCTGAACCTCACAAAGGAATCCATGCGCCCGGCAAGGCAGGAGCCTGTTGAAGACAAAAAGTCTTCAAGGCCCCTCAAAGTTGGGGATACGGTCGAGATAAAATCCATGGGCGTGAAGGCCAGCGTCACATCTATAAGCGCCGACCGGGTATTGACGCTCAGGGCGGGCATAATGAACGTGACCGCCAGGGAGGACGAGGTCCTGCTCATTGAGGGCAAGGCAGCGCCTGATAAAAAGGCCTTCTCCGCCGCGAGCAGCGCCCAGCTGAGGGCGGTGCCGGTGGCATCTGAAATTGACCTGCGCGGAATGGAGAGCATTGAGGCTGTAACGGCTGCTGAGAGATACATCGACAGCGCCGTCATGGCAAAGCTCAGCACCGTGACAATAATCCACGGCAAGGGCACAGGAGCACTCCGCGCGGCGGTGCAGCAGATGCTCAAACGCAACAAAGCCGTCAAATCCTTCCGCTTGGGCAGATATGGCGAGGGCGAGGCCGGAGTGACTGTGGTCGAACTGAAATAAAATTCAAGTCAATTTGCCGTAGGAAATGTTGAAAGTAACGAAACAGACGAAAGCGGTTGACGATTGTACGCAGATTTGGTATTATTGGAGCAACATAGAGATATTATTTCTTTGTTTTTTATTAGTAGTAAGGAGTGGCGAGTATGATAACCAAAGAGGTAGTCATTAACAATCAGGTAGGTCTTCATGCCAGACCCGCGACTTTCTTCATTCAGAAAGCCAACGAGTTCAAGAGCAGCATCTGGGTCGAGAAGGAAGAGCGCCGCGTAAACGCTAAGAGCCTTCTGGGCGTGCTGTCTCTGGGCATCGTTAAGGGCACTGCTATAACCATCATTGCCGACGGCGCTGATGAGGATGCGGCAGTTGCCACTTTGTCCGAGCTTATTGATTCGGACTTCTCTGAGTAATTTTTTGAACTGTTACAAGCAAAAAAGAGCTGTGCTTCGCACAGCTCTTTTTTGGAGTGTGAGGTTAGCATGAAAAAGGAAACAATCGGAACAATAGAAATGCTTGTCTGCGCGCTGCTGTGGAGCATCGCGGGCATATTCATGAAGCTCATTCCATGGAACGGCTTTGCCATCGCCGGAATGCGCAGTCTTATCGCGGGGCTCACTATGCTCACATATGTGCTCATAAAGGGCTATAAGCTTGTTATTAATAAAAAAACGCTGACCGCCGGGCTCTTTACCGGCCTTGTGTATACCTGCTTTACGGTGGCCAATAAGCTCACAACGGCAGCAAACGCCATTGTGCTGCAATTTACCTCCCCGGTGTTCATCGTCGTTTTCTCCGCGCTCATCTTTAAGCAGCGCATCCGCAAGCGGGATTTGAGCGTCGTTGTCCTGACGCTTTTAGGCATCGCCCTGTTCTTCTTTGACCAGCTCAAGCCCGGATATGTGGCGGGGAACTTTGTCGCCATAGCGGCGGGGCTCTTTATGGCACTGATGTTTATTTTCGTGGGCGACCTTGAGCCGGAGGCCCGTTTCAGCGCTATTATTCTCGGCCAGGGGCTGACATTTTTAATCGGTTTGCCGTTTATGCTTCGCTATGGCCTGAGCTTTACGCCGGCAATAACCGCCAGCATACTTACGCTCGGTATATTCCAGCTTGGAATTTCCTATATTCTGTATGTTAAGGCGTCAAAATACTGCCCGCCGCTGGCCTGCTGCCTGCTGGGGGCTCTTGAGCCGCTGCTGAACCCCGTGTGGGTCGCTATTTTTGACGGAGAGCGCCCCGGCATCTGGGCGCTGATAGGCGGCGTTATAGTGGTTGCCTCAATCACGGTGTGGCTCGCCACGGACAAAAAGGAAACTGCCGACGCGCAATGAGGTGAATTTTCATGCTTGACACTCTGCGTGAAAAAGCGAATAACCTGCCTCTGCTTCCGGGCGTGTATATCATGCTGGATAAGGACGGGGAAGTCATATATGTCGGCAAGGCAAAAAAGCTCAAGAACCGCGTCAGCAGCTATTTTCACGGGGAGCATCTGCCCAAGGTCGCGGCAATGGTCGAGAAGGTGGCGGATTTCAATGTCATCGTCGCTTCGAGCGAGTTTGAGGCGCTGGTGCTTGAAAACTCCCTGATAAAACGACACAAGCCCCGGTATAATATTCTTTTGAAGGATGATAAGGGCTATCCCTTTATCCGTATGGATGTTAAAAGCGAGTACCCGGCCATGAGTCTGGTAAACCATCCGCAAAAGGATGACGCCAAATACTTCGGCCCCTTTGGCGGCAGAAGCCAGACGCGGGATATTATATCCACCGTCAGCAAGGCTCTGCTCTTGCCGGATTGCTCAAGAAAGTTTCCGCGGGATATCGGCAAGGCCCGCCCATGCCTCAATTACCACATGGGCACCTGCGCCGGCTGGTGTTTAAAGGATTGTGACGCCGAGGACTACCGCGGCCGTATGCGGCAGGCATCGCTTATTTTGGACGGTAAGGGCGAGGAGCTTATTGACGACATCCGCTCCCAGATGGAGCAGGCGGCCGAGGAGCTGCGCTTTGAAAAGGCGGCGGAGCTTCGCGACAGGCTCCGGGCCATAGAGAGCCTTGCGAACAAGCAGAGAGTGGTGTTCACCGCTTTTTCCGACACTGATGCCATAGGCTTTTGCCGCGGGGCGAAGAGCTGCTTTACGGTTCTTCACTTTGTGGACGGCAATCTTGCCGCAAAAGATGTTGAGATGTTCGACGAGCCCTTGGAGGATGACAGCTCAGCGATATCTGAGCTTGTGCGCCAGTTTTACACCGTGCCCAGGGTGTCTATTCCAAAAACTATCCTCCTGCCCTGTGAGCTTGAGGACAGGGAGGGCCTTGAAAATCTGCTCTCGGAGCAGTGCGGGCACAGAGTGCATATTGAGTATCCGCAGCGGGGCGAGCGCCTGCGGCTTATAAAGAGCGCGGCACTTAACGCGCAGGAGGAGATACGCCGGCGCACCACCGCCTCTCAGCGGCGCAGCAAAACCCTTGAATGGCTGCAAAAGGCGCTGGAGCTGCCGGAGTTTCCAAAACGAATTGAAGCCTTTGATATATCAAACCTCGGCGATACGGGCATTGTCGCGGCGATGACCGTGTTTGTGGACGCAAAGCCGTTAAAGCGCGATTATAAAAAATTCCGCATAAAGGAGCTCGAGATACGGGACGACTATGCCAGCATGAGACAGGCGGTATACCGCCGCTTCAAGCGCTATGTGGACGGGGACAAGAGCTTTGCCCCGCTGCCGGAGCTGCTGCTTATCGACGGCGGCGCGAACCACGCGGCTGTGGCGGAGGATGCCTTGCGTGAGCTGGGAATAAAGCTCCCGATATTCGGCATGGTCAAGGACGACAGACATCGCACACGCGCCCTTATTAACTCCGCCGGGCATGAGATAGGGATAAACTCAAATCAGGCGGTATTCTCGCTCATCGGCAATATTCAGGAGGAGACGCACCGCAGCGCCATTGAATATCAGCGCTCCCTGCGCGCGGAGAGCTATGGCTCAACGCTTGATAAGATCCCAGGCGTCGGCCCCAAACGGCGAAACGACCTTATAAAGCATTTCAAGTCTGTCAAGGCTGTTAGAGAGGCTGACTTGGAGGAGCTGTGTGCCTGCGTGCCGAAGAACGCGGCACAGTCCGTCTATGATTATTTCCACAAAGGGGAGGACGAAACATGAGAGTTATAACCGGGACCGCCAGAGGCCGGAAGCTGAAAACGCCCCCGGACTATGATATCCGCCCGACGACGGACAATGTGAAAGAGGCAGTTTTCAATATAATTCAGTTTGATATCCCTGGCCGGAAAGTGCTCGACCTGTTTGCCGGGACGGGGCAGCTCGGCATTGAATGCCTCAGCCGGGGGGCGGCGGAGGCGGTGTTTGTAGACCAGAGCCGCGAGGCTGTGGGCATAGTGAAGGATAACCTCAAAAGCTGCGGCCTGAAGGGGACTGTTCTCCAATCAGACGCCATTGAATACCTGCGGCACTGCGGAAAGTTCGATATCATTTTTGTTGACCCGCCCTATGACTCCGGTTTGTACGAATCGGTGCTAAAAACCGTCAATTTGATTGACATCTTGTCGGATGGTGGTATAATAGTTTGCGAGATTCGCCGGGAACTGACTTTGCCGGATATGACAGCCCCTTATAAAAAGTGCCGGGAGTACTGCTATGGCAAGGTGAAAATCGGCATATACACAAAGGAAACGGACCAATGAGGATAGCAATATGCCCCGGAAGCTTTGACCCCATTACCCTGGGTCACCTGAACATTATTCGCCGCACCGCGCAGATTTTTGATGAGGTCATCGTCTGCGTCATGAATAACACCATGAAGCCAAACCCTATGTTCACCGTTGAGGAGAAAATAGACATGTGCTCGCGCGTGGTGGCGAAGTATCCCAATGTAAAGGTGGACTGCTGGTCCGGGCTTTTGGCCGAGTACGCGCGAAAGTACGATGGCGCGGTTATTGTCAAGGGCCTTCGCGCAGCGTCGGACTTTGAATATGAGTTCCAGATGAACCTCATCAACAAGAACATCAATCCCGAGCTCGAGACTATGTTTTTAACCGCCAGCGAGAAATATACTTTCCTCAGCTCCTCGGTGGTGCGCGAGATGGCGTTCTACGGGGCTGACCTCAAGGGCCTTGTGCCGGATGAGATAATTGGCGATATTGAGCGCAAGGCGGCTTTTTGGAGAAAATAGTGTGAAACGCACTATACACGATTAACGTCGGAATGGAGATAAATATGGATAACAACGATGTAATTGAATTGCTGGATATCCTGTACGGTATGGTGACTGATGCCTGGGGCGTGCCTCTGGGCAGTGATAAGTGCGTCATCGAGCGGGAAAAGGCCATTGAGATTATTAACGACATCAAGGCAAGCCTGCCTGCCTCTATCGCGGAGGCAAAGCGCCTTGTCGCCGCGAGGGATGAGTTTATCGGCAACGCCAAGCGTGAGGCTGAGGCCATGCGCAAGAGCGCCGAGGAGAAGGCCCGCGCTATGGTTGAGGAGCAGGAGGTCATCCGCGTTGCCAGGGCGAGAAGCTCCGAGATGATAGCCTCTGCTGAGGCTAAGTCCAAGGAGCTGCGCCGCGTCGCCTCCGAGTATGTGGACGATTTGATGCGTCAGGCCGAAAGTGCCCTGAGCGGCGCTCTGAATACGGTTCAGGCCACCCGCGGCGCGTTTTCCGCCTCCGGTGCGTCGGCACCCGCCCAGCCCCGCCAGAAGCAGAACAAGCCTTCCGAGGATGAGGAATAACATAAATAATCACTTACAGCCCGCAGGCAAAAGCCTGCGGGTATTTTACTGCCTAAAAGTAGCAATAAAGTACAAGAAAAAGACAAAAAGTTTCGCTTGCTTTTTACTACTGCACCCTCTATAATGAAAAAGGAAAGTGGTAGAAAGTGGTGGGAAATGGTTTAATTTCCCAATGAAATGGAGGCAACACAGGTGACGGGCGAATATCAGCACTCCCTTGACAACAAGGGCAGACTTTTTATACCGGCCAAGCTCAGGGATGAGTTGGGCGATGTTTTTTATGTGACGCTGTCAATGGATCGCTGCCTGTGCCTGTATAGCTGCGAGAACTGGAAGGCATTTTCCGATAAGGTCAACGCCATGCCCTATATAAAGCAGCGCAAGATGCGCCCGCTTTTCGCCTATGCCGCCCGTTGCGAGCTTGATGCGCAGGGCCGCGCGCTGATCCCCCAGAACCTGCGGGACTACGCGGGCTTTCAGAAAAATGTGGTTGTCGTTGGCTGCAACAACCACGCCGAGCTTTGGGACAGCGACGCATGGAGCGAGATATACAAAATTGAGACTACACCCGAAAATATTGCCGCCGTTATGGAGGAGCTTGAGTTTTGATGGATACACCTGTGCATATTCCCGTGCTTTTGCATGAATGTATAGAAAACCTGAACATTGACCCGGAAGGGACTTACCTTGACGGCACACTTGGCCTCGGCGGTCACTCTTTTGAGATAGCCTCCCGTCTTAAAGGCGGGCGGCTTATCTGCATTGACAGGGATGAAACTGCCATTGAGCGCGCCGGAAAACGTCTCTCCCGGTTTGGCGATAAGGTCACGCTGATACACGGCAATTTCTCTGACGCGGCAGAGCTGCTGGATAACGCGGGAATAAGCTCTGTTGACGGGATGCTCTTTGACCTCGGTGTGTCATCGCCGCAGCTTGACGAGGCGGAGCGAGGCTTTTCCTACATGAACGACGCACCGCTTGATATGCGCATGGACACCTCCTGCGGCATCACTGCCTATGAGCTTGTAAATGGCTGGGACAGGGCGAGGCTTGAGCGGGTTTTGTTTGACTACGGCGAGGAACGCTACGCAAAGCGCATTGTCTCGGCAATCATCTCACGGCGTGAGGAGAAGCCGATTGAACGGACTTTAGAGCTTGCGGATATCATCCGCGGCGCGATGCCAGCCGCAGCGCTCAGAGAGAAGCAGCACCCGGCAAAGCGCACATTTCAGGCCATTCGCATCGCCGTAAACGATGAGCTTGGCGCTGTGCGGCAGATGATGGAGACTGCTCCGGACAAGCTCAGCGTCGGCGGCAGACTCTGCGTTATAAGCTTCCACTCTCTTGAGGACAGAATAGTCAAATCCGGCATTGCTGCCAGAGAAAACGGCTGCACCTGCCCCAGAGAGGCCCCCATATGCACCTGCGGCTTTGTGCAGACCTTAAAAAGCGTGCGCAGAAAGCCCATACTTCCAAGCGAGGAGGAAATAGAGAGAAATCCACGCTCAAGAAGCGCGAAGCTCCGTGTCGCTGAAAGAGTGTGAAAATGAGTTATACAAAGCAGCTTAATGAGACCTTATTTAGAGCGGTGGGCCTGTGCTTTTCGGCGCTGCTTATAGTGTTTACATTGCTGACAAATATAAAAACAGCCGCCGTAAACGATGAGGCCGCCAGCCTGCGGCAAGAAGCGGAGGCTGTGAAGGCGGAAAACGAGCTCTTATGCGCCGAGTATGACAACAGTATCAGCCTTGAGGAGCTTGAGGTCTATGCAAGCGGGGAGCTGGGTATGCAGCCATGCAGCCCTTCGCAGATTTATTATATTGACTTAGATTAAACCGCGCATGGCGTATTTTTAAGCGCCGTTGAATATATATAGAGCGGAATTATATATTCAAGTGAGGGCGTGCCATGCGTGATAAAAGTGAAAATATGCCCGTTGGGCCCGGTCCGAACAGACAGATGCTGCGCAGAACCATTGTGCTTATGGCTGTATTCGGCGTGGTGCTGTTTTTGGTGCTTCTGCTGCGCCTGTATAAATTGCAGATAGTGGACCATGAATATTATGAGGGCCTTGCCATCGAGCAGCAGCTCCGCGAGGCTCCCACTGCCGCTGCGCGCGGCTCAATTTATGACAGGAATATGCTGCCCCTTGCCGTGAGCGCCAGTGTTGACAATGTTTATCTCAGCCCCGCCGAGATCGAAATGTACAGTGAGGACAAGGAGCTCATCGCAAGTGGGCTTTCAGATATACTTGGGCTTGACTATGATGATATACTGGAAAAGGCGTCAAGAACAGGCTCATGGTATGTGACGGTCGCCCGGAAGGTCGAGCAGGACAAGGCGGACGAGGTTCGCCGCTTCAAAACCGAAAACTCCCTGCGCGGTGTGCGCCTTGAGACAGACACCAAGCGCTATTACCCCAATTCCTCACTTGGCTGCCACCTCATCGGCTTTGTCGGCACGGATAATTACGGCCTTGAGGGGATAGAAGCGCGCTATGACAGCGCCCTGCGCGGAAGCACAGGAAGGACAGTCCGTGCGACCAATGCCTTCGGGACAGACCTGCTCTTCAGCCAGTTTGAGGAGTATTACCCCGGCAAGGACGGCTACGACCTTGTGACGACCATTGACTCAACGATTCAGTTTTACATAGAAAAGCACCTCAAGCAGGCCGTGGACGATTACGACATCCAGAACGGCGCAGGCGCTATCGCCATGGATGTGAACACCGGGGCAATTCTTGCGATGGCCTCTCTTGATAATTACGACCTTAACAATTTTCTCGATGTTAGCGACGAGGCGCAGTCCGCCATTGACGGCGCCGCCACTGAGGAAGAGGCGCAGCAGCTATTGAGCGCGGCGCAGATGAAGCAGTGGCGCAATAAGGCCCTGTCGGACACCTATGAGCCCGGTTCGACCTTCAAGATAATCACGCTCTCCATGGCGCTGGAGGAAAAGGCAGTCAGCCTTGATGACAGCTTTTACTGCGGCGGCAGCGTGAACGTTCTGGGGCGAACAACGCCTATTCGCTGCTGGAAAACCACCGGCCACGGCTCGCAAAATCTGACGCAGGCGGTGCAGCACTCATGCAACGCCGCGTTTGTCAACATCGGCCAGCGTGTCGGAGCGGAAACTTTTTATAAATACTGCGAGGCCTTTGGCTTTCTCAACCAGTCTGCCGACCCGGACGAGAATCTGACGGCCACAACGGGCATCGACCTCTCCGGCGAGAGCGGCAGCATCTGGTGGAGCAAAAACACCTTCTGCTCACCGAAAAACCTCTCTCAGCTCGCGGCGGCTTCATTTGGCCAGACCTTTACTATAACCCCTTTGCAGCTTATAACAGCGGTCAGCGCCTGCGTAAACGGCGGAAAGCTCATGCAGCCCTATGTCGTCAGCTCAATGCTAAACCCAGATGGCAGCGTTGCTTATGAGCGCAAGCCCGCCATGGTGCGCCAGGTCATCAGCGCCGAGACGAGCGAAACAGTCCGCCAGATACTTGAAAAAGTAGTCGGCGACCCGAAGGACGGCACAGGGCGAAACGCCGCTGTGGCCGGATACCGCATCGGCGGCAAGACAGGCACCAGCGAAAAGGTCAGCCTTGAGGCGCAGACAGGGGAGAAGCAGTATATTGTCTCCTTCATCGGCTTTGCCCCGGCTGATGACCCGCAAATTGCAATTCTTGTCTTTCTCGACACGCCGTCAAATGAGTCCGGCATATATGTAAGCGGCGGACAGATGGCGGCACCGGTTGTTGGCAACATGATGGCGGACATTCTGCCATATCTTGGCGTTGAGCCTGAGCGTGATGAAGAAAGCGCGGGGGACACTCAAATGCCCTCATTAACCGGGCAGAGCCTTGGAAAGGCGATAGAGCGCCTTGAGGGGGCAAAGCTCGCATATCGGACCATTGGAACTGGCGATACCGTCACAAATCAGCTCCCGAAAGCGGGAAGCACTCTTGCCTCAGGCACACAGGTGATAGTATACTTAGGGGCGGAGCCCTCGACAGAGCAGGAGAGCTTGCCTGATGTGACGGGTATGAGCTATAATCAGGCGAGAGACACCCTTTCGTATTACGGGTTATACATACAGACAATAAGCCCCGTGCTTGATGGCGACAGGCAGCTTGTCAGCAGTCAGAGCATCGCTGAGGGCACACTTTTGGACCATGGCACGGTTATTGCGGTGTCGCTTATAAGCGATGATGATTCCATGCTTGGCAAATATTGATTGGAGAAACAATGAAGCTCTCGGAAATACTGAAAAATGTTAATATACTCAGTGCCGCCGCCGATATGGACACGGAGATAAGCGGCATATGCTATGACTCAAGGCAGGTCAAAAAGGGCGACCTTTTTGTGGCCATTAAGGGCTTTGAATCCGACGGGCACAGGTTTATCCCGAAGGCCCTTGAGCAGGGGGCAGCCGCCGTGCTGTGTCAGGATATCCCTAAAGACTGCGGGGTGTATGTGCAGACGGATGACTGCCGCCGTGCGCTGGCGCTTGCAAGCCGGGAGTTTTTTGGAAATCCCGCGTCGCAAATGGTGATGATTGGCATCACCGGCACCAGCGGCAAGACCACCACCAGCTACCTCATAAAGCACATGCTCGAGACGGAGCTTGGCGCGAAGGTCGGGCTTATCGGCACAAACGGCAACATGATAGGCGATGAGATGATGCACTCCGAGCGCACCACCCCGGAGAGCTACGAGCTGCAAATGCTCTTTCGCCGCATGGCGGATGAGGGCTGCACCCATCTTGTGATGGAGGTCTCCTCCCACTCGCTTGTGCTTGACAGGGTCGCGGGCATACACTACGACGTCGCGGTGTACACAAACCTCAGTCAGGACCATCTGGATTTTCACGGCACGATGGATGAATACGCCAGAGCCAAGAGCCTGCTGTTTGACCGCTGTGAAAACGGTGTATTCAATCTTGACGATGAGCACGTGCAGGTAATGAAAGCGGGGAAGCGCTGCAAGGCCATCGGCTATTCAACGTTAGATAAAAGCGCGGAGCTTTTTGCCGATAATGTTTCCCTCAGTGCGTCCGGCGTCAGCTTTGACGCGGTGTACAAAGACCAGCGCGTTCCATGCCGCCTCGCAATTCCGGCGATGTTCTCGGTTTATAACGCTCTGTCGGTTATTGGAACGGGGCTTGCGCTGGGCCTGAGTCTTGAGCAGTGCGCCGACGCGCTTTCAAGCGCCGAGGGCGTGAAGGGACGGCTGGAGATTGTTCCGACCATGAGAGACTATTCGGTTATTATTGATTATTCTCACAAGCCGGACGCGCTTGAGAAGGTACTCAAGACCCTCAAGAGCGTTACCAGAGGGCGGCTCATCTGCCTCTTTGGCTGCGGCGGCGACAGGGATAGGGTAAAGCGCCCCATCATGGGCAGAATCGCCGCTGAAAACGCAGATTTTGTTATTGTGACCAGCGATAACCCGCGCACGGAGGACCCGGACGCCATCATCGCGGAAATTCTTCCCGGCCTCGGTTCAGGTGATGTTCCTCATAAAGTTATCACCGACAGGGAGCAGGCAATATGCTGGGCACTTGACAACGCGGGGCAAGGTGATGTAATATTACTCGCCGGTAAAGGACATGAGGACTACCAGATAGTCGGCCATGAAAAGCGTCATATGGACGAGAGAGAGATTGTTTCAGGGCACTTAAATATATAGGTGGAGAATAACATGACGATAAAGCTGATAACCGCCTTTGTTTTGGCGTTTTTGTTCGCAACTGCCTTCGGCAGCTGGTATATACCCTGGCTTATGAAGGAAAAGGCCAGACAGGCAATAAAAGAGGACGGCCCGTCCTGGCATATGATAAAAAACGGCACGCCAACCATGGGCGGCGTGATGTTTATCGCGGCGGCGATTTTTGTCTGCCTGACTGTGGGCTTTGACGCCATGCTCCACGGTAACTTTGTGCATATTTTTGTGCTGGTGTTTGCTCTGGTTTTCGGCGCTATCGGCTTCCTGGATGACTGGGAGAAGGTTAAAAAGAAACAGAATCTTGGCCTTACTGCGAAGATGAAGTTTCTGCTTCAGCTTGTGGCCGCGCTGGTTTTCGTTCTGCTCATGCGGCAGATAGGCTATCTGCGGCCAAGCCTCTATGTCCCGTTTTTCAATGTGACCATCCATATGCCGGAGTGGCTGTATTTTGTCTTTGCCGCTTTCGTCATCGTCGGAACGGTCAACGCTGTCAACATCACAGACGGTATAGACGGACTCGCCGCCGGGACCTCTATCCCCGTGTGCCTGTTCTTTGTTGTGGTTACATACAGGTGGGGCGAGGCGTATCTTGAGCTTGGCATATTCGCCAGCGCTCTTGTGGGCGGCCTTATGGGCTTTCTGCTGTATAATTTCAACCCCGCCAAGGTGTTCATGGGGGACACCGGCTCTCTCTTCCTGGGCGGCGCTATCGCGGCTATGGCCTTTGCTTACGACATGCCCCTTATTCTTATCACACTGGGCATTATATATATCGTCGAAACCCTGTCCGATATTATTCAGATAGGTTATTTCAAGCTCAGCCACGGCAAGCGCGTTTTCAAAATGGCTCCGTTTCATCACCACCTTGAGATGGGCGGATGGACAGGAAAAAAGTGGAAAGAAAAAGAGCTCTTTTTCCTGTTTTCAGGCATATCTTTGGCTTTCGCCATCATATCATTTATAGGGGTCTATAATCGGTTCCCCGTATAATGCTTTGAATGGTCGGGAGGTGGAAAAATGCGCTATGACAGCGCCCGCCTCACCGGCCTTTCTTTGTCGGAGCTAAAAAGCCGTCGGGCCGGCTTTGACATGAGCTTTTTTCTTCTGGTGCTGCTTCTGCTGGCAATGGGTGTTATAATGGTGCTCTCCTCGAGCTACGTAAGGGCGTATTATGACACCGCGAATGAAACCGGCGGAAACCCCGCGTATTATTTTATCCGCCAGCTTGTATTCGCGTCTGTCGGTATCGCGGCCATGCTCATTGCCTCGCGGTTTCCGATGAACTTTTACCGGCGCTTTGCCTATCACTTTATGGCACTGACCCTTGTTCTTTTGCTGCTTGTGCCGATAATCGGCGTAAAAGCCAACGGCGCCCGACGCTGGCTCGGCATAGGCGGGCTTACGCTCCAGCCATCAGAGCTTGCTAAGGTTGCGGTTATCCTCGTTTTTTCTGCGATGATTTGCTGCTTCCGGGGCAAGATGAAAACCTTCAGATATGGTATTTTGCCCTTTGCGGGCGTGCTTGTATTGATTGTCGGGCTGTTAATATTGGAGCCGCATTTTTCCGCCTCCATCATCATTCTGGCCATTGGCGCGGTAATGATGTTTTTGGGCGGGGTGCGCCTCGGCTGGTTTGCGGCCGCCTTCGGCGTGGCCGGGGGCGCGCTGGCGGTCCTGCTGACGCTGTTTCCCTATGCCTCATCGAGGATAAACACCTGGCGCGACCCATTTTCAAGCTCCTCGGACGAGGGGTATCAGATTGTCCAGTCGCTCTATTCCGTCGGCTCCGGCGGCATAAGCGGTCTGGGGCTCGGCGGGAGCCGCCAGAAGTTTCTGTATCTGCCGGAGGAGCATAACGACTTTATTTTCTCCGTCTGGTGTGAGGAGCTGGGCTTTATAGGCGCGGCGCTGGTGCTGGTGCTGTTTGCACTGCTCATTATCCGGGGATACTGGATAGCCCTGCACTGCCGGGACAGGTTTTCGTTTTTAACCTGCGCGGGTATCACAACGCTGCTCGCGATACAGGTGTTTTTGAATGTGGCTGTTGTCACGAATCTTATACCGTGCACGGGTATATCCCTGCCGTTTTTCAGCTATGGAGGCACTGCGCTTCTTATTCAGCTTGGAGAGATGGGGATAATACTCAGCGCATCGCGAGACATATTGGAGAAAGAGGTATAAACAAAATGAATTTTATCCTTACCTGCGGCGGAACCGCCGGACACATTAACCCAGCGCTTGCCGTTGCCGGGCGGCTTAGAGAGCTGATGCCGGACTGCGGCATACTTTTCCTCGGCGCGGAGGGAAAGATGGAGATGGAGCTTGTCCCGCGGGAGGGCTATGAAATAAAGCCGCTGAAAATAACCAATATCAGCCGCGGCAAGAGCCTTTCGGCAATAAAGCATAATATTGAAACGCTGAAAAACGTCCTTGTCTCCACCAAAGAGGCAAAGAAGATAATTGCCGAATTTAAGCCCGATGCCGTTATCGGCACCGGCGGCTATGTCTGCTATCCTGTGCTGAAGGCCGCCTCATCAATGGGCATTCCCACCGCCATTCACGAGAGCAACGCCGTGCCGGGGCTTACAACGAAGCTCCTCTCCGGCCATGTTGACCGGGTGATGGTGGGCTTTGAGGAGAGCAGGGAAGCTTATGGTGCAGTCGGCAGCGTCACCGTGACGGGAACGCCGGTAAGGGGCGCTTTCGCGGATTACTCAAAGAGCAAAGCCAAGGCTGAGCTGGGGCTTGACCCGGATAAGCCGTTGGTGCTCTCGGTCTGGGGCTCCTTAGGCGCGGGGCATATGAATGAGATAGTCTCCCAAATGCTGCCGCTCATGCGGGGGCAGCAGGATTTCTACTTTATTCACTCCGCCGGTAAGCGCTATTATGAGGGTATGATGGAAACACTCGGCGACCCCGAAAAGCTCAAAAGCGACTGCGGCGCGGATATCCGGGAGTATATCTACGACATGCCCAGAGTCATGGCGGCGGCCGACCTTATCCTCTGCCGCGCCGGGGCGTCAACAATATCGGAGCTCACCTTCCTCGGCAAGCCCACGGTGTTCGTCCCCTCGCCAAATGTGACCAACAACCATCAGGAGAAAAATGCGAGAGTGCTCGAAAAGGCGGGCGGCGCAAAAGTGCTGCTTGAGGGAGAGTTTGACGCGCAGAGCCTGCTTGACACCGTTAAAGCTCTCCTGAGCGACTCTGCCGCGCTTGAGAGCATGGCCAAGGCAATGTCCTCCCTTGCCGTCACAGACGCGACAGACCGCATCTGCGGCGTTATACTCGATATGCTCAACAAGTAAAATATTGGCAAAAACACCCCCTGCTGCATAGTATGGCTTGATATGAATGCACGGGGGGTATTTTAATGGATATATGGCATATTAAGGGCGGAAGCAGACTTGATGGCGTTTGCTTTGTTCAGGGCTCGAAAAATGCGTCGCTCCCTATTATAGCGGCTACTATAATCTGCCCCGCGAAGAGCGAGCTTTTTAATGTGCCGCAGCTTAAAGATGTTGACGCGGCGCTGCGTATCCTGCGGCACCTCGGCTGCACGGCGGAGCAGCGGGGCGGCGATGTTTACATAGACTCAACCGGTCTTTCCTGCAACAGCATACCGCACTCGCTCATGCTTGAAATGCGCTCCTCGGTTATTTTCATGGGCGCCATGCTTGCCCGCTGCGGCGAGGCGTACCTCTCCCTGCCGGGCGGCTGCCAGCTTGGAAAGCGGCCAATCGACCTGCACCTGTCTGCTCTGCGGGAGATGGGCGCGGAGATAGAGGAGGATAAGGGCGAAATTTACTGCCGCTCGAAAAACCTCCACGGGGCGGATATACTGCTTCCGTTTCCGAGCGTCGGGGCCACGGAGAACATCATGCTTGCCGCCTGCGCCGCGAAAGGGGAGACGGTCATCCATGGTGCTGCCCGTGAGCCGGAGATTTTTGCGCTGCAAAACTATCTGCGGGCAATAGGCGCGGATGTTCGCGGCGCGGGAAGCGACACGGTGACCATATCAGGCATGCAGCGAAGGGCGAGGGCCGCTCAGCGGATAATACCAGACAGGATAGTTGCCTCAACTGTCGCCTGCGCTGCCGCCGCGACAGGGGGAGATGTGGAGCTGCGCGGCATAGATCCTTCACATTTTTCTACTGTTCTCTACTTCCTAAATCAGGCTGGCTGTGATATAATAAGCTCAGACAGGTCTGTCCGGATAATTTCCCGCGCCAGACTCCGCTCCGCAGGGGAGATTTCCACCGCACCGTATCCAGGCTTTCCGACGGACGCACAGCCGGTTTTGATGGCAGCGCTTTTGAAGGCCGCCGGCAAAACCGTCATAATTGAGAACATCTTTGAAAACCGCTACCGTCAGGTGGCGGAGCTGCGCAGACTCGGCGCGGATATCACCGTTTCGGGCAACATTGCGGAGATATGGGGTGTTGACTGCCTGCACGGCGCGGCACTGACGGCGACTGACCTTCGCGGCGGCGCTTCGATGATTGTCGCCGGGCTCTCCGCCGAGGGGGAGACGATTATCTGTGACGACGGGCATGTCTGCCGTGGATATGAGCGCTTTGACCAGCGCCTGCGCTCACTTGGAGCGGATATTTACCTTGAATACTGATTTTTACTTATGAATGGAGACAGCCATGGCTCAGCCAATGCATAGAGACTTCGCCTCTGATGAGAGAGGCAGAGAGAACAGACAGCCAAAGCGCCGTCAGGGCAGCCTCAGCGGGCCGCTGATGTTCTTTTTGGTCGTAGTTACAGCGATATTTGTAATGAGTGTTTTCTTCCGCGTGTCTGATATTACGGTGGAAGGCAACACACACTATACCGACACTGAAATAATACGCGCGATTGATATAGAAGAGGGAGATAACCTGTTCTTCTTTGACCGTTTTTCCGCGGTCAGCCGCGTGTTTGCAAAGCTGCCTTATGTTGAGCAGGTTTCCGTTGAAAGAAGCCTGCCGAATAAGGTGGTCATAAACGTCGTTGAGAGCACGGCGCTTGCCTATCTTGAGCTGGGTGACGAGCAGTGGACGCTTGACCATAGCTGCAAGGTGCTTGGCAAGGCCGCCGAAGGAGAGACTGCGGATATGATTCCCGTTATTGGTCTTGACCCCGGAACGCTGTACATTGGCGAGACGCTCACAACGGCGGACGATAATCAGGCGGTGGTTGATCAGCTTGCGGAGATACTGTTTCAGATGGAAGCGCGCGGCCTTAACAGCGGCGTCACAAAGCTTGATATGACGGATACCTCCGCGGTTGAGTTTGCATATAACGGTAAGTTCACGGTTATATTGGGAAACGCGGAAAATATTGAGCATAAATTTGGTATGTTTGTGGCCGTTATGGACAAGCTTTTAGAAGGGGACACAGGCATAATTGACGTTTCCGACGGCGTAACAGGGCATTTTAGCCCGTATTGAGCGCTTAATTTGAGCTAAATTACAAAATGTTTACAAAAATATTGCGCTGAGCCAAAAAAACTATTGACCCGGAGCAAAAAATGTAATAATATAGACCCACTGACACTGATGGGGGCGAATTGTTTTTTTCGTCCGCAGCAGGCTGTTTTCAGGAGATATACATTCACTTTTGTGATTAGATAAAATCAGGGAGGCAATATTATGGACTTTAAAGCCGAAACAGGGCCGGAGAATGTTGTAACGATAAAGGTGGTCGGCGTCGGCGGCGCCGGCAACAATGTTGTCAACAGAATGGTTAAAGCAGGGACTCAGGGCGTGGAGTTTATCGCGATAAACACCGATAAGCAGGCGCTGGCAGTCTCCAACGCCGATCAGAAGCTTCAGATCGGTGAAAAGATGACCCGTGGCCAGGGCGCGGGCTCCGATCCTGAGATCGGCAAGCGTTCCGCGGAGGAAAGCCGCAATAACATTGCCAAAGCCATAGAGGACGCGGACATGGTCTTTATTACCGCCGGTATGGGCGGCGGCACCGGCACAGGTGCTGCACCCACCGTGGCTGAGATTGCCCGCGAGGCCGGGATACTTACCGTCGGCGTTGTCACCAAGCCCTTCAAGTTTGAGGGTAAGCGCCGCATGGATCAGGCCAACGCCGGTATAAAGGATATGCTGGGCAGAGTTGACTCCCTGCTCATTATCCCCAACGACAGACTCAAGTATGCCACCGACCAGAAGGTCACTCTTGCAAACGCTTTTGAAATTGCTGACGATGTTCTGCGCCAGGCTGTCACCAGCATTTCCGACCTTATTAAGAACACCGGATTCATTAACCTTGACTTTGCCGATGTCACCTGCATCATGAAGGATGCCGGCTTTGCCCACATGGGCGTCGGCCATGCCGCCGGTAAGGGCAAGGCTGAGGATGCCGCCCGCATGGCGGTTGCAAGCCCCCTGATGGAGACCTCCATCAACGGTGCCCGCGGCGTTCTTATCAACATCACCGGCTCCGAGGATATGGGCCTTGAGGATGTTGAGGCTGCCGCAAACCTCGTCCAGGAGGCCGCCCACCCCGATGCCAACATCATCTTCGGCGCGACCTTTGATGAGACAATGCAGGACGAGATCCGCGTGACTGTTATTGCCACCGGCTTTGAAGATGCGCCCGCCGCTCAGGCTGCCGAGGCTGCTGCGCCAGTCGTAAAGGAAAAGCCCCAGGGCCTCTTTACCGGCGCCGCTGAGAAGGCTGCTGCCGCTGCTGTGCCCGAGATAACCGAGAGCACCGAGACTCCCCCTGAGGATCCCTTTGACAGCATCTTCAAGATTTTCAACACCAAGTAAGTCAGAGTAAAAAAACAAAAAAGCTCCTCTGAAATGAGGAGCTTTTTCTGGTAAACGGCGGTATTATGTTCAAGAAATTTCTGCTCTTTGTCAAAGAGTTCGTGAAAGTTTTCAACAAAAACAGTATTCCGCGTGCCTCGGCCGCACTGTCATATTACCTGACCTTTTCCGTCTTTCCGCTGATAATCTGCCTGTATACGCTCCTTGGCAGCAACTACCAGCGGGCGGTGGATGCGCTGGGCTTTATTTCCCGGCTCTGGACGCCGCAGGTTATTGGCATAGTCAATGATTTTATGGATTATGTCTATACGAGCTATTCCAATGCCATGCTGGCAGCCGGTCTCGCCGTCTTGATAACCTCCGCCTCGGCTGCCTTTCGCAGCATACAGGCGACCATAGGCGACATGCAGGGCGGGCAGCGCTTTCAGGGCTTTATGTATTTTATTTTCAGCATTGTATTCTCCCTGATGTTCCTTGCAGGCATATATTTTTCGCTTCTGGTTATCCTTCTGGGAAAAGACATTCTCGCTCTTATAAACAGTGTTGTGCCTTTCGTTGATATCAGCAGCTCGTGGAACTGGCTGCGTTTTCTGCTGCTGGGCGGCATCTTTTTCCTGCTTATCTGGGCTATATATGTCCTTTCCAAGCGAAAAACCGACAGATACAGAACCTTTCCTGGGGCGTTTGCGGCCGCAATAGGCATTGTTGTGATGAGCCTTGTGTTTTCTATATTTATTGGCGCGTCGGCAAAATACCCGTTGGTCTATGGCTCTCTCGCGTCGATTATCCTGCTGATGTTCTGGCTGTTTATTTGCTGTCAGATAATCTATATCGGCGCGGCGCTCAATATTGCGCTGAGAAATTACAGAGAAAAAAACGGCAAATACGATTGAAAAAGCACGGGCTATGCCCGTGCTTTTTTGGCTTTATGACATGAACTTGTCTATGGCATCGTTGAGCGCCTTCATCTGCTCCTGAGCATCCGCACAGCCGGAGTTAATACAATGGTCAAGATGGTCCTTTAATATAACCTTCGCCGTATTGTTTAGCGCTGAGCGGACAGCGGCAAGCTGTACCAGAACCTCCGAGCAGTCGCGCCCGTCCTCCACCATGCGCTTGACGGACTCCAGGTGTCCGATTGCTCTTGCAAGGCGGTTTATAACTGCCTTGGTCTGTGTGTGCGTATGTCCATGCCCGTCAGCGTGGCTGTGCTCATGCCCAAGGGTATGGGCATGAATATGACCATCGCCGTGGTCGTGGTAATATATTTCTTCTTCGGGAATGTGCATTGCGGGCCTCCAAGCTGTCAGGTCTGATTTTGTCTTTAAGTAATATACGATTTTTTATACTGATTCTACAAGCCCCCCTGGGGGATATTGAAGTTCTTTTAAAATTAATATAATCACAGCAGCAAGCCGTCAGCAATATTCATCTGCCCACTGGCTCACAAGACTCCTTGCGGTGTCGTTGTCCATTGAGGAGAGGTCAACAATCATTGTCTGGCTGTTGCCCTCCAGAGCGGCTTTGAGGCGGCTGTAAAAGGCGGTGTATTTCTCGCCAAGGCCCAGACTGCGCCGGAGCTGCTCGGCGTTTTCGGCGCCTTTTATAACGCCGATGATTGGCTGGTCATAGGAGAGAAACTCCGCAAGCTTTGCGCGAAACTGGGGAACGATTATCTCAAAGCCGCCAAATTCATCAATGACGGAAAAGGGGTAGTACTGCGCTTCGTCCAGAAGCTGTACGCCATAGCTGCGAAAAACCTCCGTAAAAGCCTTTGGAGGCTTTACGGTGTAATCCAGTATCCGCTGCGGCTCAAAGCCCTCAACGCCGCCCGCGGCGCAGGCGGGCAGAATGTCAAAGCCCAGCAGCTTCCCGGCATCATCCGTTTGCCGGAGGGTCACAAAACCACCGGCAGAGGAGAGCCGCTCACCCAAAACCTCGTTTATCAGCGTTGATTTTCCGCTGCCAGACACGCCGGTCAGAAAAAGATGTTTTTTCATTGCAAATTTATCTCCGAATGTATTTTTCTATAAAATTATCAAGCTTTCGGGAATAGTCCTCACCGGAGGTATACATGCTCTCAATGTGGCGCGTGTTTTCCGGGAAAAGGCAGTCCTTCTCGCCGCCGTAGAGCCTGTAAAGCTCCTCGCCCTGCGCGAATGTGACCGTCCTGTCCTCTGTGCCGTGGACAAAGAGAATGGGAACTGACGAGCGTTCAAGGGAGGAAATAACGGAGGTATCGGCCATAAAGTAGCCCGCGACAAGGCGGTTTATAATATTCATTGGCTCTTTGAGTATGCCAAGGCGGGCTTTAAAAATGCAGTCCGCGTCCATGTATCCGCTGTCGGAGACAATGAACTTAACATTCTCCGGGCACTTATCGCTCATTTTGAGCACCGTTGCGCCGCCCATAGAAAAGCCGTGAAGGATGATTTGCACATCCGGCCCGAATTTTTTTCGCAAAAAGTCAATCCAGTCGAGGCAGTCCTGACTCTCATACACGTCAAAGCCGATGAGATGCCCCTCGCTCTCTCCGGCGGCCGTATTGTCCGGCGCGAAGACATCTATGCCCCGGCTGCGGTAATAGTCTAAGAACATTCCGGCGGTTTCCGCGTGCTCTGAGCGATAGCCGTGGACAATGAAGGCGATGCGCCGCCCATCGCCGCCGCAGCGGATATAATGCCCGCTGAGACGGCAGCCGCGGCGGGAAAAGATATAAAAGCGTTGCTGCGGTGTGGCTCTGAGCCTGTCAGCAGATGAGTCCCGAAATTCATAATATCCGTCCTCATGGCCCTTTTTGTCAAAAAGGCGGTTTAGGATTGGGGAGCCATTACGGCAGAAAATATACCTGTAAATTTCTTCGGTTAAAAATGCACCGGCTATAAGTCCTGTTTTGACGATTTTTTTCATATCACTTCACCGGAACAAGGGCGCCGACTGTGGAGAGAATCGAGCAGAGGGCAACGATGATTTGAAACGGCAGCGAGCCAAAGACCCCTATAATGCGTGATTCTCCTTTGCGCTTGCGGGAGAGGTTATAGGCAATGATGATTCCGAGACCTGTGAGCACTTGAATGACGCTTGCAAAGCGGGTCAGGCCAACAAAGCTTGTAAGGCCAAAGAAGGCGAGAATCAGGCAGGGAAGAGAGGCGGCGAGCCAGCTCACACGCTCTCCAAGATGGGTCTGCTCATTGACGATATCGCGCAGGTTGAGGGTATTTGCCCAGAAGGATGTTGCAAGCGCCAGGAGGGTAAACACATAGCCTACAACGCTGACCCAGCCGCCAAGCTGGTTGGAAAGGTCGACGAGAGCTCCGTCCTGCGTGATGTTTTTACCGGTGCCTATAAGCGTCATGACAGTGATGAGCAGGATAAGGCTGGCATTTATTGCAAGTCCGGTCACGATGGCGGCGCGTATCTTCTTGACATCACCGTCCAGACCCTTGACAACCTGCGGCGTGCTCATGACAGCAGAGAGGGAGAAGGCAATCATGCTGAAAAGCGCGAGAGCGTTGCCCATACCATGCCAGCCGCCGGGCAGGGGACTTGTATCATTCCTGAGCGTTGCGACAAGCAGCACAAGAACCACGCCCACCATGGAGCCAACAGCAATTTTCTCGCAGATGCCCACGAGCTTGAGGCCCACAAAGACCACGCCCGCGCCGAGCACATAGAAGATAAGCATACCGGCGGTCCGCGAGAGGCCGAGCCATGAGCTGAACACAGCGGCGGCACCGGTTAAAAACGCGCTGACATTGAAAATAACCGAGACGCCCAGCATTATAAAAGCAAACCAGGTGAGAATCTTTTTTATCTTCCCGGAAAACAGCTCCGCGTCCAGACAGCTTACAAACTGCGCGCCGTTATTATTATACGAAAGCTCCGCAATAATAAGGTGCAGCACAACATTGAAAAGAAAACAGAATGCCAGCACCAGCAGCGTCTCCCTGAAGCTGTTGCGCGAGGCGAGATAGGGGACTGACAATATTCCCGCGCCTACACCGTGGCCAACTATAATGCTGGATGCCTCAAAAAAGGTAAGCTTTGACTTTTCGTTAATTTTACTCATTACTCATTCCTCAAAAAATATTATATTGATACAATAATAAAATCCCCCGCCCAAAATGTCAAGCCGGGAAAGAGCGCAAAAGGGAGCGCCCCCGAAGAATCGGGGGCGCTCCCTCAGCTTGTCAAAAAAGTCCTTGTAGGACTTTTTTGACCGCTTTAACCGCCGAGCGTTTTGAATTAGTTCAAAACGCTGCTTCGCCCGAAAAGCCCGTAAATACGGTCTTTTCTGCGGCGGGTTATTGTACACGAGGTGGGCCTTGCCCCCTCGAGCTCCCCCGCTGCTTCTTTATTTTCACTTTTTTTGCATAGTTTTTTTGACAGTCTAAGGGAGCGCCCCCGATTTTTCGGGGGCGCTCCCTTTAGAAAAGCTTTCTTCAGATGAGGTTCAGAACCAGCGTGAGCACTGCGAAAACAAGCGCACACCACTTGGTGGATTTGGCAAGCTTCGCGTCAAGAGACTTGGCCTTGCTCTTGGAAAAGAAGGTGTCGGCACCGCCGGCGATAGCACCGGAAAGACCCGCGCTCTTGCCGCTCTGCATAAGCACAACGACAGTGACAGCCAGACCGGAGAGAACCTGAAGAACAGTAAGAACAATAACAAGAACAGACATATATCTTTATCCTTTCAAACGATATACAGAATTTAACGAATGAGAGTATAGCATATATAGTCCCACAGTTCAAGTGTTTTTTTGTTTTTTGCACACGAAAAGTGAAATCCGCGCCAAAAATTTCGTGAAAAAGAACGCCGAGGTCAACTTGACAAGTTTCGGCCTGTGGTCTAAGATGAAACAGAAGGAATAATAGCCTATGAATATGCAAGATTACAAAAGAATACTCACCACGCAGGATATTTCCTGCCTCGGCCAATGCTCCGGCTCCGTTGCGCTGCCTGTGCTGTCAGCCTGCGGGCATGAAACCTGCCTGATCCCATCCGCCCTGCTATCGACCCACACCGGCCAGTTCCAGGGCTATACTTTTTTTGACCTGACCGACCAGATACCGGGCATTATCGCCCACTGGCAGCGCGAGGGCATTAAGTTTGACGCGCTGTACACCGGTTATCTCGGCAATGCACGGCAGGCACAGTTTGCGCGGGAGATGATAGAGACGCTTCTTCGCCCCGAGGCGCTTATCATTGTTGACCCCGCCATGGCTGATAATGGCAAGCTCTACGCCGGGCTTGACAAGACTTGCGTGGATGCCATGCGCAGCCTGTGCTCTGCGGCGGATGTTATCCTGCCCAATCTTACAGAAGCCTGCCTGCTGACTGGCATCGACTATCGCGAGGGGTGGGACCGTGATTATATCAACCGCCTGTTGGATGCGCTGCTGTCGCTCGGCGCGAAGAGCGTTGTGCTGACCGGCGTTGTGTTCTCTGAGGGAACCACGGGCGGGATAATTGCCCACGGCACGGAGCGGAAATATTTCCGCCACAGGCGTGTCAATCGTATGTTCCATGGCACAGGAGATGTGTTCGCCGCCTCATTCACAGGCGCTTTTTTGCGCGGGCTGAGCCTTGAAGCTGCGGCGGAGCTTGCTGCCCGCTTTACTCTGCGCAGCATAGAGAAAACCGAGGATGACCCGGCGCATTGGTACGGGGTGAAATTTGAAACGGCCCTGCCCATGCTGATAAACGAGCTGGACAGGCATGAATAAGTTGGGTGACAGCATGAAACACATGATAAATTACAGCAATTTTTCCGCAGATGAGCTGTCGGGTATACTGGCGCTTGCGCTGGATATGAAGGCAGATCCGGAAAAATATGCCCACGCTCTGGAGGAGAAAAAGCTCTACACACTGTTTGAAAAGACCTCGACGAGGACGTTTTTGTCCTTTGCAACCGGCATTACCGAGCTTGGCGGCAGCTATTATAACCAAAACTGGCGGGATTCCAACTTCGCCCTCGCCGAACCTGTGTCCGAGATAAAATACATCTGCCGCAATGTGGATATTATCATGGCGCGGCTTATGAAAAATGAGATGGTGGAGCTTTTTGCAGAGCATGCCACCGTCCCGTTCATAAATGGCTGCGATAACTCCTTCCACCCATGTCAGATTCTTGCCGACGCCATGACGCTTATTGAAAAATTCGGAAGTCTCGATGTAAAGCTCTTGTATGTTGGTGCGAAGAACAATGTTTTCAATTCTCTGGTGGAGTTTTTTGCGAAAATGGGCAGGGGTACGCTCTATGGCTTCACGCCTATTGTGAACAAAACCGTATGCGGTGAGGAGTTTTACCGCGCAGCCGCTGCGACAGGAAATTACATCGAGCTTGACCCCACGCTTTCTCCGGCGGCGCTGCGGGAAATTGCCCGGGATATGGACGCTGTTTATACCGACACGTGGATAGACATGGAGTTTTTCAATGACCCGGCATACAGTGAAAAGAAGAGGGAAGTGCTCAATAAAATGCTCCCCTATCAGGTCAATGAGGCACTGATGGAGGGCAGCCATGCGATAGTTCTTCACGACATGCCCATACACGCGGAATATGAGATATCGCAGGGCGTGATGGAGAAGAACCTTGAACATATCCTCGACCAGGCGGAGAACCGCCGCCACACTGAAAAGGCACTGATGTACACTCTGCTGAAAGGAGACAGCAATGGAAAAACGCTATGACCTCAGCCGCTTTATAAGCGCCCAGCAGCGCGACTATGCTACCGCTCTGCGGGAGATTCAGGGCGGGCGCAAGCGCAGCCACTGGATGTGGTACATTTTTCCCCAGCTAAAAGGCCTTGGCATGAGCTACACCGCTCAGCTCTACGGCATAGACGGCCTTGGCGAGGCGAGGGCGTTTCTCGCTGACCCATATCTCGGCGCAAATCTTCGCGAGATATGCGGCGCACTTCTCGGCCTTGACACAAATGACGCTTCTTATGTTTTCGGCTACCCTGACGATTTGAAGCTGCGCTCCTCCATGACGCTTTTTAAGCTCGCCGCCGACGACGGCGCGGTATTTGATGCGGTGCTCAAAAAGTTCTACGGTGGGCGCGAGGACCAGCGCACAAGAGAGCTGCTGGGGCTTTGATGTTTGTTTTCCCTGCCGCGGTGCGGCTATGAGAATAAAAGTTCAAAAGGAGAAAGATTCATGTTCAAATTCTGCAAGAAACAGCTTTGGGAATGCACAAGCACCCTGGCCGATGTGGCGCAGGGCAGACAGAGCGCGGAGACGGTTATCCGCAACGCCCGTTTGGTCAATGTCTGCACTCACGAGATTCAGGAGAATATGGATGTCGCCATTGCCTGCGGCAGGATTGCCCTTGTCGGCGACGCTTCGCACTGCATAGGGGAGAACACAAAGGTTATAGATGCCGGCGGCCAGCTTATCGCGCCCGGCTTTCTTGACGGACATATCCACATTGAGTCCTCCATGATGACACCGGTCGAGTACGCGGCGGCTGTCCTGCCTCACGGTACTACCGGCATCTATTATGACCCACACGAGATAACAAATGTTCTCGGCATAAAGGGCATGGATCTTATGGTTGAGGATGCGGAGAAGATGCCGCTCAAGGCCATGCTCACCGTGCCGTCCTGCGTCCCCGCTGTCCCCGGCTTTGAGGACTCCGGCGCGGAGATAGACGCGAATGATATTGCCGAGCTTATGAAGCGCGACTGCACCGTGGGCCTCGGTGAGATGATGAATTTTCCCGGCATTGTCGGCTCCGCGCCTCCTACCCACGCCATTGTGGACGAGACTTTGAAGGCCGATAAGGTCGTCACCGGGCACTACTCCATCCCCGAGACCGGCGCCGGCCTTAACGCCTATGTTGCCAGCGGCGTACGCTGCTGCCATGAGTCCACCAGAGCGGAGGACGCTCTCCAGAAGATGCGCCTCGGCATGTATGCGCTCATGCGCGAGGGCTCCGCGTGGCATGACCTTCAGGAGGTGTGCAGAGCTATCACCGAGCATGAGGTGGACAGCCGCTACGCCGTGATGATTTCCGATGATACCCACCCGCACACGCTGGTTTCCGGCGGGCACATGGATCACATTATCCGCCGCGCACTGTCATTTGGTGTGGATTTTGTCACCGCCGTGCAGATGGTCACGCTCAACTGCGCCCAGTGCTTCAGAATGGACCACGAGCTTGGCGCAATCGCCCCCGGTAAGTGCGCGGATATTGTCTTTATCGACAACGAGCGCGATGTCAATGTCAAGCGCGTCATGGTGGACGGCGATGTTGTCGCCGAAAACGGCAAGCTCACCTTTGAGCTTCCCAAGTCCGAGTTCCCAGCCTGGGCGATGGAGACCGTCCATATCGGTGAGGAAATAACCCCTGACACCTTCAAGGTTATGACCGATAAGAAGGGCGCGGTGGATGTCCGCGCGATTGAAATTATCCCCGTCCATGTGGGCGACTATGAGCGCCGGGTGACGCTCAAGGTTGAAAATGGCGAGATAAAGAGCGATGTGTCGCAGGATGTGCTCAAGACCTTTGTCTTTGAGCGGCATAAGGCCACCGGCAAGCACGGCGTGGGCTTTACCAAGGGCTTCCATGTCAAGTGCGGCGCTATGGCATCTACCGTTGCCCACGACGCGCACAATCTGCTGGTTATCGGCACCAATGACGAGGATATGGCGCTTGCCGCCAACACCCTCGTAAAATGCGGCGGCGGTGAGGTCATTGTCAAAAACGGTGAGGTTCTCGCCTGTGTGCCGCTGCCCTTTGCGGGGCTTATGAGCACCGACCCTGCCGAGGTCATGGACGCGAAGATTGCAGAGCTTGAAAAGGCCTGGGCCGAGATAGGCTGCGATATTCAGTCGCCCTTTATGACGATGGCGCTTATCCCGCTGGCCTGCCTGCCGGAGCTTCGGCTCACAGACCGCGGCCTCGTTGACTGCACCAGGTTCTGCTTTACGGAGCTTGAATATTAATTTTTTTCAATAAGTTATAGACAAAACCTCCGGCTTCGCCGGAGGTTTTGTCTATATCAATACTTTTTCACATCGAGGGCTTTTTCAATCTGCGTGAAGTTCCCGGCCATCTCAGGATAATGACAGGCGATAATAGTATACAGCGAATCAATAATGGCCAGCTGCGCGATACGTGAAGAAAGCGCGACTATTCTGTATTTTGTCTCATTGGAAATCGTAAACAGATTTATATCCGAGATTTTTGACAGGGGAGATGTGCCTATATTTGTCAGGGAGATGATGACTGCACCTTTTTGCTTTGCAAGTTTGGACGCGTCAACAATGTCGGATGAACTGCCGGAATGGCTTATTGCAAAGACAACGTCACCAAAATGGGCATTGACAGCGGCAATGCTCTGAAGATGAGAATCCGTATGCGCTTGGGCATTGATACCCAGGCGCATAAGCTTATGCTGAAGGTCCAGCGCGACAGAGTGAGAATTTCCCAGGCCAAAAATCAGCACATGAGCCGCATTTTTGATTGTTTCCGCAGCATTTTCCATGGCCTCAATATTAAGTGCGCTCTGGGTGCAGTCAAGCGCGTATTTGTTGCCTTTAAAGACCTTGTCAATAATCTCAGCTGTGCCGTCGCCCGGAGCAATTTCCTCGTGAATGGTCTGTATCGGCGTAACGATATCAACGGCAAGGGAGACCTTGAAATCCTGGTAGCTGGAAAAACCAAGCGTTTTGCATGCTCTTATAACGGTCGCGTCGCTTACGCCGCTCGCCTCGGCAAGACCGGCAACCGAGAACGGGATAACGTCATTTGGGTGCTCAAGTATAAAGGAGGCGACACGCTTTTCGGCGTTGCTCATGTTGCCTATCATGCTCTGGATACGCAGCAAAAGGGCAGGGGCGCTGTTTCCTGACTGATTCATTATAACATCTCCCTAAAAAAATAAATCAAATTTCAAGCACATATGAAGTAATGTTTCGTTAACACTATAACAGATTTTTCAGTTAATTTCAATAAAAACAGAAAAACTGAAGAAAGAAATGCGGAAAAACATGAGCATTATATTGAACATGCACAAAAACAAGGGGTAAAATAAATAACATTTCACAAAAAATAAAAATCTGTTGTAATTCTATTTCATAACTGATATAATAAAACCGTAATAAACAACCAATGTGAAAGGGGCCTTGTGCAAAATGAATGACTTCCTGATGAACACGATATGTTTTGAACTGGAAGACGCCGTCGGCCGGGATAATGTTTCAGTCCGGACAGCAGACAAGATAGTTCACTCCATGGATTATTTTTGGCTTCCCAGAATGTATGTTGATAACGGCAATCTGCCGCCGTTGGCAGATTTTATTGTATACCCCGGAAGCGCGGAGGAAGTTTCCAAAGTTCTTGTAATTGCAAATTATTATAAGATTCCGGTTTACCCCTGGGGCGGCGGCTCAGGCTCTCAGGGCGGCGCATTGCCGGTAAAGGGTGGAATTTTGCTCGATACCAAGCGGATGAACCATGTGCTGGACTTTGACGAGAAGTCAATGACAGTCACGGTTGAAACAGGCATGATATTCACGCAGCTTGAGTGGTATGCAAACGAAAGAGGATATTCCCTAATGCACTATCCAAGCTCCATAAACTGCGGAACCGTCGGCGGCTTTCTTGCACATAATGGCATTGGTGTGCTCAGCACAAAGTACGGAAAGATTGATGACCAGTGCCTGAGCCTTGAAGTGGTCATTCCAAACGGGCAGACCCTTAAAACAAGCCCCGTGCCCAAACATTCATCCGGCCCTAATCTTACTGCAATGTTCATCGGCTCTGAGGGGACACTTGGCGTTATCACCAAGGCAACCTTTAAGCTCTTCAAGCTTCCGGAGGTCAGAAAATTCCGCGCATTTCTCTTTAAGTCTGTGGAGGATGGTGTCAATGCGGGGAGAGACCTTGTCCATCAGGTAAAGCCGTCTATCATTCGCCTGTATGACGAAGCGGAAACCGTTTCTTTAATCAGAAAGGTCATTGGCTTCGCGAAGCCCGGAGCGTTTATGAACGTGGCTATTGAAGGCGCGGCTGATGATGTTGAGCTTGAAGAAAAGCATATGCTCGAGATCGCCGAAAAATATGGCGCTGAAGATCTTGGCTCAGACTATGGTGAGAAATGGTGGGACAGCAGGCTTACATTCTTTTATCCCGACAAGTGCCTGGATTTCCCGCTTATGTACGGCACGATGGATACAGTTGCAACATACAGCAATATCGAAAAAATCTACTGGGCAATGAAAAAAGAAGTTGAAAAATTTGAAGGCGTCCGATTCATCGCTCACTTTTCCCACTGGTACGAGTGGGGCTGCATGATGTATGACCGGTTTATTATGGACAACCCGCCCGAGGACCCGGATGAGGCGTTCCGGCTCCACAATGAAATTTGGAGTGCCGGTGTCCGTGCCGCCCTTGAAAATGGAGGCGTTATAAACGACCACCACGGCGTCGGCATCAAGCTTGGAAGGCTTATGAAAGAACAGTATGGCCCTTCGATGATTGTTTTTGAGGGCCTGAAGAAAACACTTGATCCCAACGGAATAATGAATCCCTATAAAATGGGCATATAAGGGAGGGAACAGTACAATGATGACATATGAATCTCAGAAAACAATCAAAGCCTGCCGCTTTTGCTGGATGTGCCGGCATCTCTGCCCTGTTGGTCTTGCCACCGGCAAGGAAAATAACGGTCCCCGGGCAAAGGCTATGTTCATTGAGTTAAATGAGAAGCGGGGAGGAAGCCTTGAAGCTGATACAGCCCTTGATATGTACGAATGTGCCCTGTGCAATGCCTGCGCTGCGAATTGCGAGACGGGCTATGAACCGGCAAAATATATAAGAGAAGCAAGAGCTATGCTCGCAGCGGATGGACTGGTTCCCGAAAAGGTTGAAAAGCTTATTAGCACAGTTGAAGAGAGCGGCAATGTCTACGGTACTGACCTTAGTGCCGCTGCGCAGAGTGCGGATGACGGCCGCTGTGATGTGCTTGTTTACGCCGGGGCAACGGCTCTTGTAAAAGCACCGGCAAATCTTGCGGCGCTTATTTCGGTCTTAAAAAAAGCCGGAATCAAGGCCCGCGTATTTGCGGAAAATTGCAGCAGCGCGGCGGTCGAATATGACCTGCTCGGTGATGTTGCCGAAGTGCGGGCAGTAGCTCAAAAGTGCGCAGAAGAGCTTAATGCGGCAGCTGAAAACAAGCTGGTGGTTCTTGACCCATCGGATGCTGTGATGTTCAAGCAGCAGTATCCTGCCTGGGGAATAGCGCTTAAAGCGGAAGTGCTTACGGCCACAAGCTATGTGTGGGAGCTTATTAAAGAGGGAAAGCTGAATATCGTCCCCACGGAAGGCAAAGTGACCTATCACGACCCCTGCCGGCTGGCGAGAGATTTGGACGAGACTGAGGCCGCGAGGAATATTATCGGCGCGATGGGCTATGAGCTTTCGGAAATGCTCCAGAGCAGGAAGCTGACCCGCTGCTGTGGTGGTCAGGTGCTCTCCGCCCATTCACCGGAGATAACAGAGAAAATGGTCGCAGCCAGAATAGAGGACGCCGTCAGAACCGGAGCCTCCTTTCTTGTAACCGCGTGCCCGGGCTGCTCTGCGAATCTTAACGCGGCGGAAAAAATGCAGGTAAAAGATATTTTTGTTCTCCTCGACAACTGCACAAAATAACAAAAAGGAGGGGCTTATCTATGAGTGGGTATCTGTTGGGCGTGGATTTTGGCGGCAGCGCAACAAAACTTACCGTGCTTGATGACAGCGGCCGCGTGTTGGCAACGGCAGCACAGGAATACCCAACCTATTGCCCTGAAAACGGCTGGAGTGAACAAAATCCGGAGGAGTTGTTCGGTGCTTTCCTTATGACGCTCGGTGAGATTTATTCAAAAGGGATAGAGGCCGATGAAATTGCCGCAATGGCTGTCAGCGCCGCATCGCAGACGGCGGTTTATCTGGATAAAAGCGACCGTCCGGTCAGGCCCTCAATTTACTGGACCGACAACCGCGGCGCCGCTTATGCGGAAGAGTTAAAGCGGCTGGATGGTGAGCGGATATATGATATTTGCTACAACATGCCAACCAGCGCAAGAACAATCACTCATCTGCGCTGGATAAGGCAGCACGAACCGGCAAACTTTGAACGCATCGATAAGGTTATGTTCGTAAAGGACTACATCCGCTATCGGCTGACGGGGGAATTTGTCACTGATTACGTTGACGCTATGGGCTCCATGCTCTTTAACGCGCGGGACGAAATTTGGGATAAGCAGTTGTGCGATTACGCGGGGCTCAGCGAAGAGCAGCTGCCGCGGATAAAAGCCCCCACGGATTCTGCCGGGAGCATACTCCCGGAGATGCAGAAACTGTCTGGACTCAATGCGGATACGGCGGTTATCGTCGGTTCGACGGATACAGTCATGGAAGTATATGCCAACGGGGCAATCCGGCCGGGGCAGATGACAATAAAGCTTGCAACAGCAGGACGCATCTGCCCGATAACGAGGCAAAATATCAATAACCCTCTTCTTATGAATTACAAACATGTTGTCCCCGGGCTCTGGTATCCTGGGACCGGGACGAAAAGCTGCGCGGCATCATACCGCTGGTATAAAAGCATACTCTGCGTTGAAGAGGAGATGCTGGCAAAAGCGGAGCGGACAAGCGCCTATCAGCTTATGGATGCGGCCGCTGAGAATGTTTACGCCTGTCAGGAGGGGCTGTTTTTCCACCCGTATTTACAGGGTGAGCTGACCCCGTATTTTGACTCGGCGCTCAGGGGCAGCTTTACCGGCATAGCCTCGTATCATACCAAAGGCATCTTTAACCGGGCCGTTCTCGAGGGCGTCGCCTTTTCGCTCAAAGACTGTTATCAGGTGCTTCAAAAGGAAAATGTGCAAACGGAGCAGGCTATTTTGATCGGCGGCGGCGCGCGCAGCAGGCTATGGAGCCAAATAGTTTGTGACTGCCTGAACATCGAAATGGTCAAGACCGAGTTTGCAGACTCCTCGCTCGGCAGCGCGATGCTGGCTGGCGTGGCACTTGGGAGCTTCTCCTCATTTGACGACAGCGTTGAAAAATGTGTGCACATTGAGCGCCGCCTTTCTCCGGACCCGGAGTCCGCGAAGATATATCAGGCCGGGTTTGAAAAGTACAAGGCGATTCATGATGCGCTTGCTCCTGTTTACAGACAATGGCAGATGGAAAGATGAAGATAGCTGTCTGCATGAAATGCGTCCCCGCCGATTTGACTGTGGGTATAAACAACCTTAGCGGCGGGATTGACAGAAGCGGAGCAAACAGCCGCATTAATCAGGCGGATATTTTCGCACTCGAAACCGCCGTAAAGCTTAAAGGCTCCGCTGATGGGAAGATAGATGTGTACACCATGGGGCCGGAATTTGCCGAACTTATGCTCAGAGAAGCGCTGGCCCTTGGCGCGGATGATGCTGTCCTGATTTGCGATAGGGCCTTGGCAGGAGCTGATACTTACGCGACAGCTAAAGTCCTCTCGGCGGCAATTGGTGATGACTACGACCTCATTCTCTGCGGGGAGCGGACTGTTGACGGTGAAACCGGTCAGGTTCCGGGTCAGATATCCGGCAGAAAAGGCTACTCATTCTCAAGCTCGATAATAAAAGCTGAAATTTTGGACGGCGCGCTCATATGTCACAGGCTTGATGAGTATGGCGAGGACACTATAAGGCTGCCGCTTCCGGCAGTTGCCGGTGTTTCCTGCGGGATGAGTGGAGTGAATCATCCGCTCAGGCCAAGCCTTAAAAATCTTCGTCGGGCAAAAGAGGCAGATATACGTGTGCTCAAGGCTGCGGATATCGGCCTTCCAGCCGATGAAATCGGGGCTAAGGGTTCGCCCACACTTGTGCGGCGTGTAACGGTACCGGATTGGTCACGAGGCTGCACAATGGCAGAAAACCTCGACAAAGGAATCCAAATGACCCGGGAGATAATCGATGAAACGAAATGAGATTTGGGCAATTTGCAGTTCCCGGCAGGGGCAGATCAGTCAATGCTCACTTGAAGTTATCGGCGCTGCAAAGAAGCTTCAGGCTCAACGCCCTGAATACCAGTGCGCGGCTGTCTTATTTGACGATGAAAATACCGCTGCCTTTTCAGGAATCGACAGAGTCTATGCTTTGAATGGCACCGGCACTGAGGCTGACGCGCAGGGGAGAGGACTTGCCGAGGCAATAGGTAAGTTTAAGCCCGACATTATCCTTGCTCCGGGTACGGTCAAAGACCGCAGCATCTGCTCGGTTGCCGCTTCGCTTGTCGGAGCGGGAATGACGGCGGACTGCATAGAAATTGGAATACATGACGGGATGCTGGTCTCCACAAGACCCGCCTTGGGCGGAAGTGTTGTCGCTGATATCATTTGCCCCGAGAAGCGCCCACAGATAAGCACAATCAGACCGGGGAGCTTTACACCATATGAAATGGCGGGAACTCAGCCGGAAATAGTAACTTTTCAAGCAAATCAGCCCTTCAAAGGGACGGAGCTTTTAGAATGTTGCCCCGCGGGCCGGGACAGAATTTGCCTTACAGAGAGCCGAATACTTTTCGCAGGCGGGCTGGGGCTCGGTTCTGCGGCGGCGTTTGGGAAACTTGAAAAAATAGCCGGAAGGCTTGGCGCTGGAGTGGTCGCGTCAAGAGGCGCGGTTAACGCGGGCTATGCCCCTTACAGCCGACAGGTCGGGCTATCCGGCATGTGTGTAGGGCCGGAGGTATATATCGCGCTCGGAATCTCAGGCGCGGCTCAGCACATGGCGGGTATACGCCGGGCGAAAAAAATTATCGCCGTTAACACTGACCCTAAAGCGCCTATTTTCCAGTTTGCCGATATAGGAATAGTCGCTGACTGGGAAGACTATACGGAGGGCTTATTAAAAACCTTAATTTGAAATTTTACCCCGAAAGGGTGAAATAGAAAAAAATTTATGGAGGAATCAAGATGAAACTCAAACGAATGATTGCAGTTATCCTTTGCATGCTGATGTGCGTCAGTCTCTTCGCCGCCTGCGGCAAAACTGAAGCACCCGCACCCGCGGAATCTCAGGCCCCTGATGTGGCAGATGCGCCCGATGCGTCTTCCGGCGAAACCGTGGAGCTGACCCTCGGACACATCTACTCCACCAACCACAACGAGGCGCTTGCGCTTCAGGAGCTGGCGGATAACCTCGCCACCGCCTCTGACGGCCGCATCAAGCTCACGGTTTTCCCCTCCAGCCAGCTTGGCTCTGAGCGTGAGATGGCTGAAATGGTCTCCCTCGGAACACTGGATATGGGTCTGTCTGATGGCCCGACCTGGGCAAACACCTTGAGCATTCCCGAGATGGCAGTGTTTGGCCTGCCCTTCCTCTACAACGGCATTGACGGTGAGGCTGCCTGCTTTGACACCATTATTGAAGCTGCTTCCGGTTTTATGGAGGGCAGCGGTGTTAAGCCCCTTTTCTGCACCACCGCTTCCATCCGCGGCGCAATGATGGCGACAAAGCCCATCACCAGCCTGAGCGATGTTTCCGGCATTAAGATGCGTGTCCCCGAGATTACCATGTATGTTGACACCTGGAAGAACCTTGGCGCAAATGCCACCACCACTTCCTGGTCCGAAGCCTACACGTCCATCTCCTCCGGTGTTGTTGACGGCTGCGAGGCTGATCCCTCCACGCTGGTTGACGCAAACCTTCAAGAGGTCACCAAGTATTACTCTCAGACTAACCACATGGGTACAATCCACATCATCTCCATAAATCAGGCCAAGTGGGATTCTATTCCCGCCGATTTGCAGCAGATTATTCTTGATGAGAGCGCGAAGGTGTCTATGAATCAGGTTGAGAGCCGCAAGGTAGCCGACGGTGAGGCCATCCAGAAAATGGTCGACGCCGGTGTTGAGGTCAACGAGGTTTCCGCGGAAGAGCGCGCAAAGATGATTGAAGCCGAGCAGCCCCTGTATGACCAGTACATCAATGATTATAACCTTGGCGATCTTATTGCCGAGCTCCAGAGACTGGGTGCCTGAGTCAATTTAGTAAAGCTTATCATTTACTTTTAAAACAGCGCCGGTATGGGCCTTGACCCGTACCGGCGCACCAGGAAAGCGAGGCCAAAATGCGACAATTCTATAAAATAGACAAAATAATTGATAAAATACAAGAATTTGTCTGTTTCCTGCTGTTCTTTGGCATGGTCGCTGTGGGCGGCGTGAGCGTATTCTCCAGATTTGTTCTCAACCTTTCCATAACATGGGCGGAGGAGGCAATAAGGTTTTTGTGCATATGGCTGACCTTTATTGGAGCGGCGCTGACTGTAAGGAAAGACGGCCATGTATCCATTGATATCTTTATCTCCCTGATAAAGAACAATAAGCTCAGAGCGATTTATTATTGCGTTTCCCGCGTTATAGGAATCATTTTCCTCATTGTTATTTTCCCCGC
>ULWX01053973.1_pt1 | contig 45480 bp, 35 predicted proteins | sample 1960851 | NCBI WGS metagenome assembly ULWX01 (sample SAMEA4835826, study PRJEB28245) | human gut metagenome | biome: gut microbiome; material: fecal sample | place: Denmark | collected 2008 | reverse complement strand
CCGCCGAGAAGCCTACCATACCGGATATATAGCGCGGGTCTGTGGAAATAGTCGAATACAAAAACACATTGAAATACATGTTTTCGATAGTCCACGCAAACTGGCCAAATAGCCCAAGCAGAATAAACGTCAGCCATTTCCTGCCGCCAAGCTTCTTTTCCATGCAAGCTGCCCCCTGTTAATTATTTGAGGTTTCCTTCTATAATCGCAAGGATAATTTCAACCGCTGTGTCCATGCTCTCGGCGGTGATGTGCTCATAAGGGCCGTGGAAGCCGTGCCCGCCGGTGCCGAGGTTCGGGCAGAGCAGGCCCCGGAAGGAAAGACAGGCCCCGTCTGTACCGCCGCGCATGGGGACGCTCACCGGCTCAAGCCCCTGCTTTTTGATAGCGCGCTCGGCAAGGGCAATGATATCCATTCTGTCTTTGAGCAGCATCGCCATGTTGCGGTACTGCTCCTTTATGGTAAGTTTTGCGGTGCCCGCGCCATATTTGACGTTTATCAGCTCCTCAATATGGCGCATGGTGTCCTTGCGGTGTTCAAATATAACGGGGTCGTGGTCACGGATGATATATTCAAGCTCCGCAAGCTCCACATTGCCGCTCATATCCGTCAGGTGGAAAAAGCCCTGATAGTTCTCCGTCTTGGAGGGCACATCCCCGGCGGGGAGCATGGAGTTAATCTCCATGGCGACAAGGCTCGCGTTTATCATGGTGTCCTTGGCACTGCCAGGGTGGACGTTGAAGCCGTTTATCTCCCAGTGTGCGGCGGCAGCGTTGAAGGTCTCGTAATTTATCTCGTTAACATCGTCTCCGTCAACGGTGAAGCCAAAGTCCGCGCCAAGCCTGTCAAGCTCCATGAGCGCTCCGCCATGGCCAACCTCCTCATCCGGGGAAAAGCAAATCGCAACTCTGCCGTGAGGCAGCTTCTCGTTTATTATCCGCTCGGCAGCGGTCATTATCTCGGCGACGCCCGCCTTATCGTCAGCACCCAAAACGGTCGTCCCGTCGGTGGTGATTAGAGTCTTGCCAACAGCGGCTTTCAGGTCGGGGAACTGCTCTGGAGTGAGCACTCTCCCGCTCTCGCCGAGCTTTACACTGCCGCCGTCATAGTTCTCTATCACCTGCGGACGGACATTTTCCCCACTGAAATCAGGGATGGTATCTACATGGGCGTTGAAGGCTATGCAGGGCTTATCCTCCATACCTTCGCTCGCCGGGATAAAGCCGTAGACATAGGCATGCTCGTCAACGAAAACGCCCTCAAGGCCAAGCTCCTCCATCTCCCTTGCAAGCAGCCTGCTTAAATCAAACTGCCGCTCGGTGCTGGGCACCTGCTCTGAATTTTCAATACTCGCGGTGTGCACCTTCGCGTATCTTATCAGTCTCTCATAAGCTTTCATTTTATTCTCTCCTTATTTATAAATATCCGCGTAGACAAACAGCCGCCCCTTGCGGGAGGTACCGCCCGTCCCGGCGATGATCCCTTTTCCCGCTCCGCGCAGGGAAATAACGTCCCCCTCGCGCACCGGGCAGTCGGGCTTATAACACTGCTCATAATTAAGGCTCACATTACCGGCACCAATATGCTTTGTCGCCTCCGTGCGCGAGAGATGAAACATCCCCGCCGCCACCGCGTCAAGCCTCGTGCTCATCACCGAGAAGGTGACGCGCTCAAGCTTTCTTGTGCCCGTGGGAACATCGCTAAGGGCTATCTCCTCCGTTGTGACACTCACGCGCCCCACCTTGTCAATGCTCTTTAAATGCCCCGCAACAGATGGCAGGCAGAACACGTAGGCATCGTCCCCGGTGATAATAATATCGCCAATCCGCTCCCTGCCCACGCCCATGCCGAGCAGCGCGCCCAGATAATCTCTGTGTCCGGGAGTGCCGAAATGCGCCTTCATATGCAGGGCGGAGATGTATTCATCAGGGTAAAAATCCTCTCTGTCCATATAATCAGGCAGGAAAAACGCCGCCGTCCTCTCGCACTCGTCCATGCCGCCGCAAAAGAGCAGCCTGTCGCCGCACAAATACTTCCCCCAGTTTTCAATCTGCATCCGCTCCGCCGGGGTTAAAAAGGCGGTCATGGTCAGCATATTACTGCGCTGGGAGCGGTTGAATAAATCCTCCGCCCGCCTTAAAAGTTCATTGTTTTCCATCTTTAAGCCTCGTTTTATGGGCGTTGAGATTGCTCTGCTTCAAAATCTCATCAATGCTCTTGAGCACCTGCTCAAGCTCCGCGGAAAACTCCATGGATGAGGTTCTAAGAACGCCGGAGCGCAGAGCGGAGAGCCGGATAAGGTTATCGCTCGTCACCACGCGCACGGCGAAGTTTCGCCCAATCTGGGCGGCAATGCGCTCAATATAGGCGTCCGCCGTCTCTCCGGTGGCGGTGTACGCCACATGGATGTTGTGATACTCAGAGCGTGAACCGGGGTTATCCGGCGTCCTGAAGCCGTCAAACACCAACACAAGCTCCGCCTTGGTATACCCGCAGTAGCTCACCAGCATATCGGCGAGCCTGCCCCGCGCAAGGTCGAGCCTGTCAGCAGCGAGTTGCTTTAGCTCGTCATTGGCGAAGATGAGGTTATATCCGTCTACTATTATATACTGCCGTCTGCTCTCGGTCTGTACCGGCTGCGGGGCGGCGTTGACCGTGGGCGCGGAGTAGACTGCCCTGCGTATCGGGCCAAACTCCCGCTCCATAATGGCCTCAAGCTCCCGCTCGTCGATGCTTATACAGCGGTGGACAGCCGGGGGTGGAGCCTTTTCGGGCTTTAAAACGCTGTCAAGGTGCATGTAATCCTTCACCTTGTCCCAAGGCACATCGAAGCCGCCGCCGTGGGCGCAGAAGACCGAATAGGACGGGTTATCCACGTCGGTATCAGGGTCATAGCCCGCCGCCTCGACGACGGGCGCGGGATTCTTGCAGGGGAAATATCCCCCTGCGTCAAGACTCAGCCGCCCCTTGCCGTGGGTATAGGCGGCGAGCTCCTGCGCGTAGCCGTTCATGGAGGCGACGGGGGCCTTACCCTCAAGCCTTGACATTCCATCGCTCTCCTCGGGCGAGGAGAAGCTGCCGTTCATGGCGCGCACATCGCTTATGGCTCTGCCTATCTGCTCGGTGGGCACCGTCAGCACAAAGCTGTAATACGGCTCAAGCAGGACGGACTTTGCCTGCATAAGCCCCTGGCGCAGCGCCCGGTAGGTCGCCTGCCGGAAGTCCCCGCCCTCGGTGTGCTTCGAGTGGGCGCGCCCTGCGGCGACGGTGATTTTAATATCGTCAATGGGCGCACCGATAAGCACACCAAGATGCTGTTTTTCCTGCAAATGGGTGAGGATGAGCCGCTGCCAGTTGCGGTCAAGCTCATCCTCGGGGCAGATGCTCGTAAGCTCTATGCCGCTGCCCTGCGGCAGGGGTTCAAGGATGAGATGCACCTCGGCATAGTGGCGCAGGGGCTCAAAATGCCCGACGCCCTCGACCCTGTTTTCAATCGTTTCCCTGTACATTATGCGCCCGGTATCGAGCCGAGCTACAATGCCAAAGCGCTCCTCCAGCAGAGCGATGAACACCTCCGCCTGCACCCTTCCCATGAGCTGGACGGATATCTCCCCCGCGCTCTGGTTCCATTTGACGCGGAGCATCGGGTCCTCTTCCTCAAGCTCACGCACTTTGGGCAAAACCAGCGCCGCGTCCAGCTCCGGCGGGAGGATGAGCCGATAGCTGATGACCGGCTCAACCATAGGCGCGGGCATATCGGCCTCGCTGCCAATCCCCTGCCCGGCGTAGGTGGCGCTTAATCCGGTCAGGGCGCAGACCTGCCCCGCCCCGGCGCTCTCCACCGCCTCAAACCTTGAGCCGGAGTATATTCTTATCTGGTTCACCTTTTCCGAGAGCTCGTTCCCGCTCTCGTCGGTATAGCTTATAAGCTCCCGGGTTTTAAGGCTGCCGCCGCATATCTTGAGATACGTGAGCCTGCCGCCCTTCTCGTCCCGGCCAATCTTGAATACCTTCGCGCCGAAATCGCCGCTGCCGGGCACGGGCGTGATGTATTCGTCCATAGCTTCGAGCAATTCGCCTACCCCGTCCAGATGCAGCCCCGAGCCGAAAAAGCAGGGAAACACCTGCCGCTCGGATACCAGCGCGGAGATATCGGCAGAATCAAGCTCCCCGCTTTCAAGATATTTATCCATCGCGGCCTCGCCGCACATGGCAAGGCGCTCAAAAAGCTCCTCCTGCGGCAGATTGAAATCCGTGCAACCGTCAGAGAGCCTGCTTTGCAGCTCTCTGAGCACCCGCTCCCGCTCGGCGCCGGGAAGGTCCATCTTGGTGACGAAAATCATGCAGGGCACATTATAGCGCTCTAATAAACGCCAGACCGTCTCCGTATGGGCCTGCACGCCGTCCGTCCCGCTGATGACGAGCACCGCGCAGTCCAGAACCGGCAGCACCCGCTCCGTCTCGGCGCAGAGGTCGGCGTGGCCCGGAGTGTCCAGAATCGTGACTGAGCTTTCCGGCAGCTCTATTACGGCCTGCTTTGAAAAAACCGTTATTCCCCGCTCTCTTTCAATGCTCTTATCGTCAAAAAAGCAGTCCCCGTGGTCGACCCGGCCTTGTTTTTTAATTTTTCCCGAAAGGTAGAGCAGCGCCTCGCACAATGTGGTCTTTCCGGCGTCCACATGGGCGATGATGCCGACTACCGTGTTTTTAAGTTTGTTCATAGCGACATAATATCATTTTGGAGGCTCTTTATCAATATTTTCTACTCAAAAAGCTGATGGACTGTATGCTGCACAGCTGTCGGCAATTCAGAGATATAAAATATCTCCTAATGACACTATTTAGGTGTTCACAGCTAAATAGTGTCATTTTTGTGCAAAATATTGTGGTATTTTTTCAATCTTAGGCTACCAAATTTGTAAAGCCTGTGCTATAATAGATTGCCAAATGGCTACATACGGCTTGTTTGCGCACTCTTTTTTAGGAGGGAAACACCATATGAAAAAGATTCTTGTTCTGGAAGACGAGGCTAATATCCGCAGCTTCGTTGTTATAAATCTCCGCCGCGGCGGCTTTGAGCCCATTGAGGCGGAAAACGGAGCCGAGGCTCTGGAAAAGCTCAAGGTAAATCCCGACATCTGCCTTGCGCTGCTTGATGTCATGCTGCCGGATATTGACGGGTTCGAGGTCTGCCGCCGCATCCGCGCGTCCGGCTCCAAGATGGGTATAATCATGCTGACCGCCAAAAGTCAGGAGATTGATAAGGTCACCGGCCTTATGACCGGGGCTGATGACTATGTGACCAAGCCCTTCTCCCCGGCGGAGCTTACCGCCCGTGTTGACGCGCTTATCCGCCGCCTTGGGATTGACGATAATGACAAGCCCTCGGCAGAGCTTACAAGCGGCCCGTTCCTGCTCAACACCCGCAACCGCACCCTTGAAAAGAACGGCCAGCGCCTGAAGCTGACGCAGATTGAATACCTGCTGATGAAGCTCTTTATGGAAAACCCCGGCAAGGCCATGAGCAGGGACGATATCCTTGCCGCCGTCTGGGGCGAGGGCTTTAACGGTGAGCTCAAAACTGTGGACGTTAACATCCGCCGTCTGCGCATAAAGATAGAGGACGACCCGACCGAGCCCGAATTTTTGACCACCGTCTGGGGCTACGGCTACAAGTGGGGATATTAAGCGCCGCAGGAAGTAATCAAAATGCTAAAGACTTTGAAAGCTCAGCTCCTGTTTTCGACCCTTGTGTGGGTGCTGCTGATGCTTGTGGCCGTGTGGAGCATTACCCGCGGGCTGCGGGTGCTGGCGATAACGCTTATCGTCATGCTCTGCGTGTATCTTATCATTCTCAATCTCTGGTTCTGGCGCTATGTGTCCGAGCCCCTGCAAAGGCTCACCTCCTTTGCAGCCCGCATCGCCGGCGGCAGCTACGGCGGGCGCATTGAGGACGAGAGCGAGGGCGAAATCGGTGATTTGACCGATGAGATAAACAACATGTCGGAGAAGGTCGCCATCGCGGAGAAATCCCGCACGGAGTTTATTTCCCAGGTTTCGCATGAGCTGCGCACACCGCTGACCGCCATCATGGGCTGGAGCGAGACTATTGCATATGACCCCGCCGTTCAGGGCGATTCCCTGCGCGGGGTGCAGATAATTTCAAAAGAAGCGGAGAGGCTCACCGGCATGGTGTCCGAGCTGCTGGAGTTTACCCGTATTCAGGACGGGCGTTTCAATCTCCGTCTTGAGCTTGTGGACATCACCGCCGAGCTTGAGGATGCACTCTTTACTTATGGAGAGCTTATGAAGCAGGCGGGCATTGAGGTCATATACAACCCGCCACACGCCGAAATTCCCCTCATCCCCGGCGACCCGGAGCGCCTGAAGCAGGTCTTTCTCAACCTGCTGGATAACTCCGTAAAGCACGGGGGCGACGGCGGCAAAACCCTCGTCTCCATCTCCGGTGAGGCGGACGGTGTGCATATCTCGGTCCGCGACTATGGGCACGGTATTCCCGAGGGGGAGCTTGCCCACGTAAAAGAAAAGTTCTATAAGGGCAGCTCCAAAAACCGCGGCACCGGCATCGGCCTTTCCGTGTGCGATGAGATCATAACCCGCCACGGCGGAACATTGAACGTTAAAAACGCCCCCGGCGGAGGCTGCCTTGTGGAGATAATTCTGCCTTACAGCTCTGCAAACTAAATCAGGAGAAAAATATGCCAGATAAAAACAATTCCTGTTCCTTCCGCACCTCCATCGGCGGGCAGGCGCTTATTGAGGGCATCCTCATGCGCGGCCCGAAAAAACAGGCCATAGTCTGCCGCACGGCGGACGGGCTTGTTGAAAAAACAGAGGAACTCAAGTTCATTAAAGACAAATACCCCATTTTGGGCTTCCCGTTTATCCGCGGCTGCGCCATTTTCTTAAGCTCGCTTGTAAACGGCATGCAGGCGCTGACGTATTCAGCAAACCTCATCCCTCTCGAGGAGCAGGGCGAGCCGGATAAGCTCGACAAATGGATAGAAGACCACTTCCCCGCCGAGAAGGCACAGAAGCTCATCATCGGCACGGCTGTTGTGCTCGGCGTTGCGCTGGCGCTGCTGCTGTTCATCTTCCTGCCTACCTTCATTGTGGGCCTTATAAAGCCTCTGACAGAGAGCTACCTCGTGCGCAACCTCTCCGAGGGTGTGTTAAAGGTCGTTATTCTTCTCATCTATATGGCCCTGTGCGCCAATGTCAGCGATGTAAAGCGCCTTTTCTCCTACCACGGCGCTGAGCATAAGACTATTTTCTGCTATGAGCACGGCAAGGAGCTGACGGTTGAAAACGCGCGGACAGAATCCCGCTTCCACCCCCGCTGCGGCACAAGCTTTCTGCTGGTTGTCATAGTGGTCAGCATACTTGTAAACTCCCTTGTCCGGCTTGACAACAGCTTTGCCCGCATGGGCGTGCATCTGCTGCTGCTGCCGGTGGTCGTGGGCATCAGCTATGAGATAAACCGCTGGTGCGGCAAGCACGACAATTTCCTCTCCAAGGCCCTTTCCGCACCGGGCAAATGGCTCCAGCGCATAACCACCAACGAGCCTGACGACTCTATGCTCGAAGTCGCCATCCGCTCCATTGAGCTCGTCATCCCCGAAGAGAAGGGCAGCGACCTCTGGGGCGAATAGAAGGGAGAAGCTGATGAAAACTTATAATGACATATATCTTCAGGCACGCAACACCCTGCGTGCGGCCGGGATTGAGGGCTTTAACCTTGAGGCAAAGCTCCTTGTCGCGCGGGCGTCTGATAAGACCCTGCCCCAGCTTTTGCGGGATATGAACCTCTACACAACTGATAAGGTGGAAAAAGCGGTGCTTGACTATACCTCCCGCCGCCTGAAGGGTGAGCCGGTTGCGTATATAACCGGCCTGTGGGAGTTTTACGGGCTGCCCATCGTGGTCTCGCCCGATGTGCTCATCCCCCGCATGGACACCGAGATACTTGTTGACGCGGCAAAGTCCATACTCTTTGGCCATAAGATGGATGCGCGCATTCTCGACCTTTGCTGCGGAAGCGGCTGCATAACCTGCGCCGTGGGCCATGAGCTTCCGGCGACGAAGCTTGTCGCGGTGGATATAAGCGCCTCCGCGCTTGAGATTTGCCGCAAGAACATTGCCGCGAACCGCCTCAACTCCAGAGTCATCTGTATGCAGGCGGATGCCACCGCCTCTCCCCCGCTCGGCATCGGCAAGTTTGATATGATCATCGCAAATCCCCCATACATAGCAAGCGGCGAGATAGCCGGGCTTGACTGCTCAGTGCGTGACTATGAGCCAATCTGGGCGCTCGACGGCGGGGCTGACGGCCTGCGTTTTTACAAGGGGATCATAAAATACTGGAAGTCCCTTTTGAATGACGGCGGCTGGCTGCTCTTTGAAGTCGGCGAGGGTCAGGCGGACACGGTGGAGGAGATGCTTCAGTCCGCGGGCTTCGACTACACCGAGCGCCGCAAGGACAGCATAGGTGTTGACAGAGTTGTTATCGGCAGAATTTAAATAAGGAGAGAAAACAATGGCAGAAAAGAAAAAGACGGTGGCCGTCACGGCCCCCGCAAACGGCGACAAGAAAAAAGCGCTGGAAACCGCTATTGCAAAGATAGAAAAAGATTACGGCAAGGGCACCATCATGCGCCTTGGGGACGATATTTCCGTCAATGTTGAGGCTCTTTCCACAGGCTCTCTGTCTCTGGATCTGGCTCTTGGCATAGGCGGTGTGCCCCGTGGCAGAATTGTTGAGATTTACGGGCCTGAGGCCTCCGGTAAGACCACCCTTGCCCTGCACGTGGTGGCCTCGGCTCAGAAGGCCGGCGGCGACGCTGCGTATATAGACGTTGAGCACGCGCTCGAGCCCGCCTATGCCCGCGCCCTCGGCGTCGATATTGACAGCCTCCTCATATCCCAGCCGGACACCGGTGAGCAGGCGCTCGATATTGCCGAGTCCCTTGTCCGCTCCGGCGCGATTGACGTGCTGGTGGTGGACTCCGTTGCCGCGCTTATTCCCCGCGTTGAGCTTGAGGGTGAGGTGGGCGATACGGTCGTCGGCGCGCTGGCAAGACTCATGTCCCAGGCCATGCGCCGTCTGGCGGGTGCCATCTCCAAGAATAACTGCACCGTTATATTCATAAACCAGCTGCGCCAGAAGATAGGCGTCATGTACGGCAACCCCGAGACAACTCCCGGCGGCCTCGCGCTTAAGTATTACGCCTCCGTGCGCATTGACGTGCGCCGCATTGAGACGCTCAAGGCAAACGGCGAGATGATAGGCAACCGCACCCGCGCCAAGGTCGTCAAGAACAAGGTCGCGCCCCCCTTCCGTGAGGCGGAGTTTGACATCATGTATGGTGAGGGCATCTCCCGCGTGGGCGAGGTTATTGACCTCGGCGTGAAGCTTGAAATTATCGACAAGGGCGGCGCGTGGTACACCGTCGCCGGTCAGCGCATACAGGGCAGGGACGCCGTGAAGGAATACCTGCTTGCTAATCCCGACGTGTGCGAGAGCATCGAGCAGCAGATAAGGGACAATTCCTTTAAGCTCATGTCCCCCCAGTCCCGCAGGGCCGCTCAGGTCTCGGGCCGTGCTGTGGACATCAGCGCCGCCGATTTTGACGGGGACTGATAGATGACCGTAACGGCCATAAGGCAAACCTCCCCCGGCAGGCTGATAGTCAGCTTTGATAATGGGGAGGAGCTGCGCTCTACCCTGGGCGCGGTGACGGAGCTTCGGCTTTATTCCGGCAGAGAGCTGGACGAGGCGGAGTTTGAGGCCTTTCGCAGTCTCTCCGCCCGTTCCCTCGCCCGGGAAAGGGCGCTTGAGCTTATCTCCCGCCGCTCCATGTCCCGCAAGGAGCTTATGGACAAGCTCATATCTAAGGGTGAAGCGGAGGATGTCGCCGAATACTGCGCCGGCTGGCTTGAAGAAAACGGCTTTATTGACGAGGAGCGCTATGCCCAGCAGATAGCCCGGCACTATGCCGCCAAGGGCTACGGCGCAGGCCGTGTCCGCGCGGAGCTGAGCCGCCGTGGGCTTGACCGGGAGCTGTGGGATACGGCCATGGCCGCCATGCCCGCCGGAGATGAAAAGCTTGACCGCTTTATCGCCTCCCGCCTCAAGGACCCGGAGGACAGGGACGAAATACGAAAAATCAGCAGCGCGCTGTACCGCCGCGGCTACTCGTGGGAGGAGATACGCTCCGCCCTCGCCCGGTACAACGCGCCGCAGGAGGAATATTGATTTAATGGAAAAAACATTTGCGCTTATCTCTCTCGGCTGCGCGAAGAACCTTGTCAACAGCGAGCAGATGCTCTATCTGCTGGACGAGGCGGGCTTTCGCCTTGTGTCGGAGCCGGAGGGCGCCGACCTCGCGATAGTCAACACCTGCGGCTTTATTGACGCTGCCAAGAGCGAGGCGATTGACACCATATTGCAGATGGCGGAGCTCAAGGCAGAGGGTAAGCTTGGCGGGCTTATCGTGACCGGCTGCCTTCCCGAGCGGTATAAGGACACGATCCTGACAGAGCTCCCAGAGATCGACGCGGTTCTGGGCGTCGGCAGCTTTGGGGATATCGTCGCAGCGGCCAACGCCGTTATTGACGGCGGCGGCATCGCCCGCTTTGCCGACAGCAGCGCCCCTGTGGACGAGATACCAAGAGTCATCTCAACCGGCCCATCATGGGCGTATCTGCGCATTGCCGAGGGCTGCAACAACTTCTGCGCCTTCTGTGCCATCCCATATATCCGCGGGCGCTACCGCTCAAGGGATATTGAAGCGGTGCTTGCTGAGGCACGCGACCTTGCTGAGCACGGGGTCAAGGAGATTATCGTCATCGCTCAGGACATCACCCGCTACGGGACCGACCGCTACGGCAAGCGCTGCCTTGCAGAGCTCTGCCGCCGCCTCGCGGAGATCGACGGGATCGAGTGGATAAGGCTTCATTACCTCTACCCCGACCAGTTTGACGATGAGCTGATTGACGAGATCGCCCGCAATGATAAGGTCGTAAAATATCTGGATATTCCCATCCAGCACATAAATAATGATATCCTCAAAAACATGAACCGCCGTGGAACCGGAGACGATATCCGCGCCCTGTTCAAGACTCTGCGGGAGCGTATCCCCGGTTTGGTTCTGCGCACAAGCCTTATCGCCGGGCTTCCTGGTGAGGGTGAGGCGGAGTTTGAGGAGCTGTGCGAATACCTGAAGGAGGCCCGCATAGAGCGGGTAGGTGTGTTCCCCTTCTCCCCCGAGGAAGGGACGCCCGCCGCCGAAATGCCCCATGTTGACAGCGAGGAGGCGCAGCGCCGGGCCGAGCTTATCGTGGAGCTGCAAGCGCCGATTATGGACGATTTCTGCCACAGCTTTGTCGGCAGAACAATAAAGGTTCTCTGCGAATATTTTGATGAGGAGAGCCAATACCTTGTGGGCAGGAGCTATGCCGACTCCCCGGACATTGACGGGCAGGTCTACTTCTGCGGAAGCTGTAAGGAAGGCGAATTTGCCGCCGTGCACATCACCTCCGCGGATGGAGGGGATCTGTACGGTGAGGAAGTCAAACCTGAGGAGGTATGACATGACAACCGCAAACAAAATTACCATTTTCCGCATTATAATGATTCCCGTGTTTCTGGTGCTTGCATACACAGGGCATATGTACTGGGCATTTGCGGTTTATACTATCGCCTGCCTTTCTGACATGGCGGACGGTTATATCGCAAGGCACTATAACCAGGTTTCAAATTTCGGCAAGTTTGCCGACCCTTTGGCTGATAAGATGCTGGTGCTCGCCGCCATGTGCTTCTTCATTGAGAACGGTCAGATGGCCGGGTGGATAGTCGCCGTGGTGCTTTTCCGCGAGTTTGCGGTGTCCGGTCTGCGTATGGTTGCCGTTGAACAGCAGCGGGTCATTGCCGCCGCGTGGTCCGGCAAGATAAAGACCGCCTGCACCATGCTCGGCCTCGGCGCCATGCTGCTATTCCCCGAGGTGGAGCTGGTTAACATAATTTCCTCCGTTGTCATCGTTGTCACCACTGTCTACTCAGGCGTTGAGTATTTTTGGAAAAACCGCGATGTCTTTAAGGACATCGATTAAGGAGCTTTTACAATGAAACTGTATAATTCCGCCACAAGAAAAAGAGAGGACTTTGTCCCCAACGACCCGAACCTTGTCAAGATGTACACCTGCGGGCCCACGGTGTACCATTTTGCCCATATCGGCAACCTCCGCTCCTATATAATGGAGGATATTCTGGAGAAGTACCTGCGCTATGCCGGGTATAACGTCAAGCGCGTCATGAACATCACCGATGTTGGCCACCTGACCTCCGACGCTGACGAGGGCGAGGATAAGATGCTCAAGGGCGCAAGGCGTGAGCATAAGACCGTTATGGAGATTGCAAAGTTCTATACTGACGCCTTCTTCTCCGACTGCGCGAAGCTCAACATCAAGACCCCTGATGTTGTCGAGCCCGCCACCAACTGCATTGACGACTATATTAAAATAATAACCAAGCTCATGGACACCGGCTACGCCTATTTTGCCGGCGGCAATGTCTATTTTGATACCTCCAAGCTCGAGCGCTACTATGTCTTTAACGACTTTAACGCGGACGACCTCGATGTCGGCGTGCGCGAGGGCGTTGAGGAGGACCCCAACAAGCGAAACAAGAACGACTTTGTCCTCTGGTTCACCAAATCCAAATTTGAGGATCAGGCCCTCAAATGGGACTCTCCCTGGGGTGTGGGCTATCCCGGCTGGCACATTGAGTGCTCCGGCATCTCCATCAAGCACCTGGGTGAGGATCTGGATATTCACTGCGGCGGCATCGATAACGCTTTCCCCCACCACACCAATGAAATCGCCCAGTCAGAGGCGTATTTGGGGCATAAATGGTGCAATTATTGGATGCACGTCCTCCACCTGAACACCAATTCCGGCAAAATGAGCAAGTCCAGCGGTGAATTTCTGACCGTCTCCCTGCTGGAGGAAAAGGGCTATGATCCCCTCGCCTACCGTCTGTTCTGCCTCCAGAGCCACTATCGCAAGTCCCTTGTCTTTACCTGGGAAAACCTCGATAATGCTCAGGGCGCGTACAACAAGCTTATCGCCAAGATTGCCGCTCTCAAGCCCGAGGATGGCGAGCTTGACAAGGATGCCGCCGAGGCCCTCAAGCAGCGCTTCAACGCAGCGCTTGATAACGACTTGAACACCTCCCTCGCCGTCACCGCAGTGTATGATGTGCTCAAATACAAGACCAATGACGCCACGAAGCTTGCCGTCATCGCTGATTTTGATCGGGTTCTCAGCCTTGACCTTATTAAAAAGGCCGACGTTAAGCGTGAGGAGCTTAAAAAGCAGACTCTCGCCGCCGGTGAGTTCACTATCATCTCCGAGTCCGGTGAGGCTGACGCGGAGGTTGAGGCCAAAATCAAGGCCCGGCAGGATGCGAAGAAGGCCAAAAACTTTGCCGAAGCAGACAGGATAAGAGACGAGCTGAAGGCCGCCGGTATTGAGGTCACGGATATTCCCCACGGCGCAAAGTGGAAGCGGATATAATATTTAACAAAAGCGAAGAGTGAAGAAGTAAACGGTTGTGCCCAGCCTTGAAACTTACTTCTTCACTCTTACTTCTTCACTCTTACTTCTAACTTTTTACCTATTTTTATCCCCCCGGGGGGCTTACGCTCTCTAATTTAATGTGATAAAATTTGACCATCTTGTAAAAAAAGGTGATTCAAATGAAAAGCACAACAAAAATCATAGCTCTGCTTCTTGCCTTGGTTCTGGCTCTTGGCCTTTGTGCCTGCGGCAACAGCTCCGCTCCCGCTGAGAGCGCCGCCCCCGCTGAGTCCGAAGCTCCCGCTGATGCCCCCGCCGCTGATACGCGCATAATCGTAGACGCAAAGGGCCGCGAGGTTGAGATTCCCGAGACTGTTGAGAGCATAATCTGCGTTGGCGTCGGTGCCCTGCGTTACACCTGCTATGTGCAGGGGCAGGAGCTTGTCGTCGGCGTTGAGGAGTATGAAAAAGAGGGCGGCATGGATCGTATGTACAACTACGTAAATTACGATCTGTTCAAGGACCTGCCCGCAATCGGCGGCAATGGCGAGCCCTGGGAGGAGGAAATCATCAAGCTCAACCCTCAGGTAATTGTCATGTCCTTCTCCTCAAAGGCTGACCCTGACGAGCTTCAGGCCAAGACCGGTATCCCCGTCGTCTCCATTCCAGGCAGTGACACAACTCTTGACGACAACGCTTTTGAGACCATCCGTATTCTCGGTGAGCTTTACGGCAAGGAGGAGCGCGCCGAGGAGCTGACCGCCTATCTGCACTCTATTGAGGACGACCTCAATCAGCGCACCGCCGGTGTCCCCGATGAGGACAAGCCCAGCGCCTATGTCTGCGGCGTATCCTTCAAGGGTATTCACGGCTTCGAGGGCACCGAGGCAAATTACGGCCCGTTTGTGCTTATCAACGCCAAAAATCTCGCTGACGAGAGCGGTCAGGCGCTTGCTTATGATGTGGACCTCGAGCAGGTTCTCACCTGGGATCCTGACGTAATTTTTGTCGATTACAACGGCCTTGGACTCATAAACGAAGACTATGCCGCCCACCCCGATTACTACAACAGCCTCACCGCCGTCAAGGAGGGCAAGGTTTACGCGCAGGTTTCCTTCCGCTCCTACGCGACAAACCTTGACACCGCCCTTGCAGATGCCTACTATGCCGCGTCCATCCTCTACCCGGAGCAGTTTGCGGATGTGGATATTGAAGCCAAGATAGGCGAAATTTTTGAGACTATTCTCGGCGCGAACCCCTATAATGATTTGAAGGAAGCCGGATATGAATTCACCACTGTCACCATCGGCGGATAAGCTGCCTAAGCACGGCGAGGACCAGCTTTTCAAGCGCAATCGCCAGCGCAGCATATGGTTTTTGATAGGTCTGTTTGTTCTGCTCATCGGGGCGTTTCTGCTGTCGCTGAGGGCAGGCTCATACAACACCCCCATTTCCCAGCTTATTCTGGGAGTGTTTGGCCGCTCTGCGGACGATAAGATTAATCTTATCGTCCGCAACAACCGCCTGCCCCGCATCTGCACCGCCATAATCGCGGGTGCAGGTCTTGGCATTACGGGCGCGGTTTTTCAGGCCATTTTGCGCAATCCCCTCGCCTCCTCCTCTACTCTCGGCGTGTCGCAGGGAGCAAGCTTCGGAGCGGCCTTTGCGATTATCGTGCTGCATATGGGCTCCGTCGGCGGTCTTGGCCGCCTGGCCATTCCCGTCTGCGCCTTCGCGGGGAGCATTGGCGTCGCGCTGGTCATTCTTGCGCTCAGCCGCTTCAAGCGCATCTCGGCGGAGGGCATAGTCCTCGCAGGCGTTGCCATCAGCGCCATGTTCACCGGCGGCACAACTCTCATGCAGTATTTTGCAAGCGAGGTTGAGCTTAACTCCCTTGTTTTTTGGACATTTGGCAGTCTGAGCAACACAAGCTGGGGCGATGTTGGCCGCATGACAATAGTCCTTGTGCTGGTCTGCATATATTTCTTTCTCCATCGCTGGGATTATAACGCTCTTCTGAGCGGCGAAGAGACTGCGGCCAGCCTTGGCATAAACGTTGGCAGACTCACCATGGTTAACACCATGCTCTGCTGTGTCACCGCCTCGGTCATTGTGTCCTACATCGGGCTTATTAACTTCATCGGCCTTGTCGCGCCGCATATCGTCCGACTTGTAGTGGGCAACAACCATGTGTATCTGCTGCCCGGCTCAGCTATGGCGGGCGCGCTGCTGCTGCTCTTGGGTGATCTTTTCGCCCGCGTGGTTGTCAGCCCCATGGTTCTGCCCATAGGTGCTATAACCTCCTTCCTCGGCGGCCCGCTGTTCCTCTATCTTCTCTTCAAGGGGGGCACAAAGGAATGCTGAGCGTTGAAAACCTGAGCTATCACTACAAAAACGGCCCCGAAGTGCTTAAAAACCTGAGCTTTACGGTTGAAGATGGGCAGTTCATGGCCATTCTGGGCAACAACGGCGCGGGTAAGAGCACGATGCTCAAGTGCTTTAATAAAATACTGACGCCGGATTCCGGTCGGGTGCTCATGGACGGAGAGGATGTTTTGACTCTCTCCGGCAGGCAGATTGCCCAGCGCATGGCCTTTGTGGCACAGAGCGTACCCGGCACACAGATGACGGTGCACGATATTGTAATGCTTGGCCGCAAGCCATACATGCAGTGGAGCTTTACCGAGCAGGACCATGAAATTGTCCACATGGCGATGGATGAGCTTGGCATCTCTCATCTGCGCGGCCGCTTTCTGAGCACACTCTCCGGAGGCGAAAAGCAGAAGGTCATGCTCGCCCGGGCCCTCGCCCAGCAGCCTAAGATTCTTCTGTTGGATGAGCCAACAAGCGCGCTGGATATCCAGAATCAATATCTTGTGCTCCAGATGGTGCGCGATATATGCAGTCAGCAGGGCATAACAGCGATTGTTGTTATCCATGATTTGAACCTTGCGCTGCGCTTTTGCAGCCGTTTTCTCCTGCTCAGCGGCGGGCAGGTGTACCGCTTCGGCGGCAAGGAGATAATTGACCGGCAGGCACTCAAGGATGTATATAATGTTGACGCCGAGGTCGTAGATGTCCACGGCCACAGCATGGTTTTGGTAGATTAAAACTAACTCCCCGGCTGCGCCGGGGAGCTTGTCATATTAAAAAGCCCGTGAGCTGATGCTCACGGGCTTTAATTTTTAGAATATTACGTTCATATCAACGTCGCCGCTGATGCCGTTGACCTGTCCCCTGTCGGTAAACTGCCACATGTTGTAGTTCCTGTTGAAGTTGGGGAAGGCAAAATCGCGGGTATAGCTTGCAAGCCAGATGGAGTAATCATCAATGGCGTCAAAGTCGATCTCGTTCTTGAGGAAGTTCTGGTTGGAGTAGACACCGGGGGTGTAGCCGCCGGCGGCAACGGTCTCGCAGAAGGCAACGGCTATCTTACCGCGCTGGGCAGCGGAGAGCTTATCGTGGCGGGCATCAGGATAGATGCCGGAGCGCTCAACATCGTAGTAGAGCGGGTAGTCGAGAGACGCACCGTCAAGGATGCTGATCGCAAGGCTTGCCTCCTCAACCGCTTCCTGCTCGGTTATGGCGGTGGAGTAGAAATACGCGCCGATCTTTATTCCGGCGTTCTTCGCGCCCTTGATGTACTCGTCAACTCTGTCGTCACGGTAGAGCGTACCGTCGCGCCATGTGCGGCCGCCGAGGCGGATAATGGCATAGTCTATGCCCTGAGCCTTCACGGCGCTCCAGTTGATGTCCTCATTATAGAAGGAGACGTCAATACCCACAGCGCTTGCTCTGGTGCCGTTTGCGTCAAAGAAGAACAGCTCCCCGTCAATGCGCTTGAGGCCGGTGACCTTATTGCCGTTAGAGTCGAGATAATAGGTCTTGCCGTTCTCCGTTCTCCAGCCGCCCTTTTCGGAGCCGCCGAGGATGGGAGTTGCGACAATCTCATAATCGTCAACCGGGGTGTTGTCGGCGTTTATAATGCTGATAGTGTCATAGTAGCCGCGTCTGCCTGTGGCCTTGTCGATGCTATTTCCGTTTTCATCGGGAACAAACACCAGACCGTAAACCACGCCGTAGCCCTCGTCAACAGGGATAACACCGCTCTCCTCGCTGCTGCCCTTATAAAGCAGATAGCCGTTGGGGCCGGTCTTGAAGGAATATGTATAGGTGGGGTTGCCGTTGGCGTCAAGGACGGGGTCGCCGGTGCTGACCTCAGGAGGAGTGGTAATCTCTTCTATAATGCCGCCGGTTGGAGCGCTGCCGCTGTTATCAGGCTTAATCTGGCTGGTGACATCAGATGCGTCCACAACCTCAACCACTGCCTCAATATCTTCAATGGGCAGATACTCAACACTGCCGGTAACGGTACGTTTGATGGCAGAGGCGGCACCGTAACCGCTCTGAGCCTTCATGGACACAGTGTACTCACCGGCCTCGAGGCGAACAAGATAGCAGTCACCCTCGCTGTCGGTCTTGAAGGAATATGTGTTCCCGTCGGGATACTTGACATTGAGAGTCAGGGTCTTGCCGGTTATAGCGTTGCCCTTGGAATCGCACACGGTGATATAGAGGTCATCCGTGCCCGCGTCGGCCCTGAGCTGGGTAGATATGGTACTGCCGCTTGTGCCGCCATTATTGCCGTTGTTGCCGCTGGGGCTGGGGCTGGGCGAAGCACTGGGGCTGGGGCTTGCAGACACCACGGGCACAGTCGCGACAGGCGGCGTCCCAACAGTGGGATTGCCGCTCTCGCTGGGCAGCGCCGCGGAGGGGTTGGGTGTCTCAATAACAACATCGTTGGGCTGGTTCGCGGCGCCGTGATTACTCATCGCGCTTATCTGAGGCGCAAGGATCAGCGCACAGACAAGCACCGCCACGCAGGGCAGCGCAATGACCAGCGCCTTCTCAATACGCTCGTTCTTGATAGCCGCAAGCAGCTTCTGGAAAAATTCTTTCATGATAAGATGCTCCTTAGGGTATAATGATTCCGCTATACTACTTCTTAGACTATCGACATAATACCGCAGAATCCGACATCTTGTCAATATATTTTTGCACTTTTGTTTCTATTTTGTTTCTTTTTTAAGTTTTATTAAGATATGAAGCCACCCGGCGCGGTACTGCGCGTCGATTTTGCCGCCCATGCGCTCGGTGAGGGTTTTGGCTATGCTCAGGCCAAGACCTGTTGAGCCGCGGGCGTTTTCGACGGTGTAAAACCGGTCGAAGAGCTTTTCCACCTGCACGCTGTCAAGAGCGCTTGCGCTGTTTTCAATCTCTATCTCGCCGTCCGGAGTGAGCGTAACGGATAAATCCCCGTCGCTGTACTTGGCGGCGTTGGAGAGGACGTTGCCCAGCACACGGCCAAGCGCCTGCGGCTCTGCAAGGCAGATAACCGGCTCCTCCGGGATGCTCGCCCGCGGCACAATTTTTCTGTCAGAGAAGGCCTGATAGAACGATGCGAGGCTCTCCTCCAGCACGCGGTTTATCGCCATTGGGCGCAGCTCAAGGCTCTGCTCATGGGAGGCGCTGACAGAGTAATCGAGCAGCTCCTCGCTGAGCTTTCGCAGGGCCTCGGTGCGGTTTTTTATAATGGAGATATACCGCGCCTGCTTTTCGGGGTCAGTCTCCCGCTCCAAAAGGTCAATGTAGCCCGCGATGGCGGTCAGCGGCGTGCGCAGGTCGTGGGAAACGCCTGTGATGGCGTGCTTTAGCTCCATGTCTCCCTGCTCATATTTTATGCGCAGAGCGTTCATTTCACGCAGCTCGCCATTGAGCGTTGCGGCCAGCGCGCGCATCTGCCTGTCCCGGCTGGATATGCCGATGATGCCGTTTGAGCCCTGGGCGCGGATATCCCTCACGGCGGTGGATATTTCCTCCGCCGCCCTGTGGATAAGATGCAGCTTTATAAGCAGCGCGATTATCACCAAAAGCGCCGCGCCCAGACAGATTATCATTTACACCAGATCCTTCTTTTTGAATACCACACATCCTGCGGCGGTGGTTGTTATGATGAACAGCAGGCTCATCAGCGGCAGGCGCTCCGGGTGTGTGGCCGAAAAGTTCGACATCAAAACCGACTGCCCCGCCGGGTCAAACTCGCAGATAAGCTCGAGCGCCGTTCTTTCGGTGCCGGAGACATAGCGGGGATTGGGCGCCGTCTCGACCTCCATCGGCATGCCGTTCTCACTCGTCATCATATAGTAGTCGATAAATTCCGGCTCCTCAAGGCGGCCATTGATGTATGAGCCCAGAAACAACAGCCCTAAAAACACAATTATGCACATCACCGCGGTGATGGAGCGGCTTTTCGTGCAGGCCGCCACCAGCGCGGCGGCGGAGGCGGAGGCCGCGGCGATCATCATCTCACAAAAGCACATCCACAGGCAAGCGCCTACGCTCATGCCGATGCTCTTATACAGCGTAAGCCCCAGAATAACAGTAACAGTCAGGCAGAGAGCGGACACGATAACCGCCCCGATTGCGGAGACAATGACATACGAGAGATACACGTTCACGCGCTTATGGCCGACGATAATTTTGTTTCGCATCGTCCCGTCGCTGTATTCCGCACCGAGCATCAGGCCGATGAACACCGAGCAGATAAGCCCGATAAGCGGCACATGGTCAAAAAGGCAGAGCCGCAGGGAAGCCGAATAATCCTCATAATCGCCAAGATGGCTGTATACCAGGGCGCAGCATATTGCGGCAGCGGCGGCACAGGTGATGTAAAACACGGCGCATTTTCTCAGGCGCAGGAGGCCGGCGGAAATCAGCTTAGCCATTTGCCGCACCTCCCATCAGGTTCATATAGTAGCTCTCAAGGCTCTCCTCTGACTCCTGCACGGCGATAAGCTCGCCCCCGGCCTCGGTCATGGCGGCGGCAAGGCGAGAGATGCTTATCTGCCCGTATACCTCCGCCTCAGACGGGGACGCGACCATATAGTCAAGGCCGCTCTCATCGAGCACCTTGCAGAGGGCCGGCATGTTTCTTACCACAAGGCGCATGCACCTGCGGCAGGCCTTGTCAAGCTCCTGCCTGCTTATCTCGCGCACGGTGCGCCCCTCGTTTATAAAGCCATAATGCGTCGCGATGCGGGAGAGCTCGTCCAGATTGTGGCTGGATACCAGAACCGTGATGCCAAGCTCGCGGTTGAGCTTCAAAATAAGCTCGCGAATCTCGATTATGCCCTGCGGGTCAAGGCCGTTTATCGGCTCATCAAGAATCAGCAAATCGGGGCTACCCGCGAGGGCCACGGCTATGCCGAGCCGCTGGCGCATGCCGAGGGAGAAATGCCCCGCCTTTTTTCTGCCGGTATCCGAAAGGCCGACAAGCTTAAGGAGCCTTTCGATATCCGCCTCGGACGGCAGGCCGAGCACCCTGTACTGCATGCGCAGGTTGTCCCGCGCGCTCATGTCCGAATAGATGGACGGCGTCTCCACCACTGCGCCGATGCGGGTGCGGGCGCTGTTTACCCGCCCTGCTGAGGGCACACCGTAGATCGAAAAGCCGCCCGAGGTGGGGCTTTGCAGGCCGCAGATTATGCGGATAAGCGTGGTTTTCCCCGCGCCGTTTTTACCCACGAGGCCGTATATCGCCCCCTGCGGCACATGGGCATCCAGTCCGTCAAGAGCCTTGAAGCGGCCGTAGCTCTTTGAAAGTTTTTCAGTTTCCAATGCGTACATAATAGCATTACCTCCTTACGGGTAAAGCCTATCACTTTGGGGTAAAGGCAGCGGTAAAGGAAACAGTAAAGATTCAGTTAAGACGAAACCCTATCCCCCACACGGCCTCAATGCTTTCCCCCGCCCCGGCGTCGCGGAGCTTTTTGCGCAGGTTGCTGATGTGTATCTTAAGCGAGCTCTCGGTGCAGTCGGGCGTGTCCTCAAATATGCCCTCAAGAATCGCGCCCTTCGCCACGACCTGTCCGGGCTTTTCCATCAGCAGCTTCAAAATGGCGTACTCCGTGCGGGTAAGGCGCAGGGGCTGAGTGCCGACCGTCACCTCGTGCGAGCGGCTGTCAAGGCTCAACGCCCCGAAGCTCAGGCAGTCGCGGCTTTTCTCCTCGCGCAGCTGCACGGCTATGCGCGCTAAAAGCTCCCGGTTGTCAAAGGGCTTTGTCACATAGTCCTGCGCGCCGGAGAGCAGGAGCTTCACCTTGTCATCCGTCCCCGCCTTGGCGGAGAGGACAATGACCGGCGTCCCGGAGAGCTTCTCCATCACCTGCTCCCCGCTGAGGCCCGGCAGCATCAGATCCAGCAGCACAAGGTCAGCGTGCCGCTTTTCAAGCATGAGCAGTGCCTCAGTACCCGAATATGCGCGGATAACGGCGTAGCCCTCGGCTGTCAGCAGCTCCTCAAGCAGGTCGCCGATATAAATATCATCATCAATTACAGCAATTGTTTTCATTGTTTATGCTCCTTTATGCACAAAAGCATATCACCCGCGCCATATTTTTTCAACCGATTTTTCCCTTGTTAAACAAGCCTTAATATGGTAGAATTTCTCCTATGATGACTGAATTTGAAAAAAACTACATAACGGCAAGGCGCGAGGTTATTCGCGCCGATTTTGCCGCGCTCAATCCCATGCAGCAGGAGGCCGTGCTCTGCACGGAGGGCGCCCTGCTCATCCTCGCCGGGGCCGGCAGCGGTAAGACCACGGTCTTAATAAACCGCATCGCCAACCTCCTGCGCTACGGCAGAGCCTCTGACAGTAATGAGCTTCCGCCCAATGCCGATGAGGAGCAGCTTAAAATCCTGCAAGCGGGTGGAGACGCTGCCCGCGCTATCGCGCCGCTCCAGCCTGTTGAGCCGTGGCGGATACTCGCCATCACCTTTACAAACAAGGCGGCGGACGAGCTGAAGGACCGTCTTGGCCGTATGCTGGGTGCCGAGGCAAATGACATCTGGGCCTGCACCTTTCACTCCGCCTGCGTGCGCATCCTGCGCCGGGACGCGGAGCGTCTTGGCTACTCCGGGAGCTTCACGATATATGACACCTCCGACAGTCTGAGTCTTATCAAGCGCATAATAAAGGATATGGACCTTGACGATAAGAGCTATCCGCCAAAGGCGCTTTTATCGGAGATAAGCCGCGCGAAGGATTCTCGCATGACGGCAGAGGACTATCTCTTCAACGCCCGCGCTTCGAGCGAAATGCGCCGGACGAAGATCGGCGAGGTTTACAGCGAGTATTTCCGGCGGCTTTTCGCGGCAAACGCCATGGATTTCGACGATCTTATCTTCAATACCGTTCTCCTGCTCGAGCGGGAGGAGGATGTGCGCGGATATTGGCAGCGGCGCTTTCGCTATGTGCTCATTGACGAGTATCAGGACACGAGCCATCTGCAATACCTGCTTGCGGCCCTTTTAGCCGGAGGGCACGGCAATATCTGCGTCGTGGGCGACGATGACCAGAGCATATACAAGTTTCGCGGGGCGACGATTGAGAACATTCTCTCCTTCGAGCGCCAGTTTGAGGGCTGCCGCACCATCCGCCTTGAGCAGAATTACCGCAGCACCGGCCATATTCTGGATGCTGCCAACGCCGTTATCCGCAATAACCTCGGCCGCAAGGGCAAGGAGCTCTGGACAAAGAAGGGCGGCGGCAACAAGCTTGAGCTGTATGTGGCCGATAACGAGCATGACGAGGCGCAGTATGTGGCCTACGCCATTATGGACGGGCGCAGCCACGGGCAGAACTTCCGGGATTTTGCGGTGCTCTACCGCATGAACGCGCAGGCGAGTCAGCTTGAATTTGCCTTCAAGCGCAGCGGCATCCCCTACCGCGTGGTCGGCGGCAACCGCTTCTTTGACCATGCCGAGATTAAGGACATTCTCTCCTACCTCTGCGTTATCGCAGCGCCCTCTGACGATTTGCGCCTTGTGCGGATAATCAACACCCCGGTGCGCGGCATCGGCGCAAGAAGTGTTGAGCTTGCCCAGCAGCTCGCCTCTGAGCGCGGGTGCAGCCTGTTTGAAATTATCGACCATGCGGATAATTACCCTGAGCTCTCCCGCCCAGCCCTGCGGATGCGGCAGTTTGCGAGCATGATAAAGGAGCTGCGCTCCTTTGCCGAAAATAACAGCCCCGACGCGCTTTATGATGAGGTGCTGGAAAAGACCGGGTATCTTCTCGCCCTGCAAAGCTCCACAGACCCCAAGGACGTAGCGCGCGCCGAGAACGTGCAGGAGCTCAAGAGCAGCATTATAAGCTACATGAACGAGACGGGCGACACGACGCTTGACGGGTATCTTGCAAACGTCGCCCTATACAGCGACATGGACAGCTATGACGCGGAGAGTGACTGCGTTGTGCTGATGACTATGCACAGCGCGAAGGGTTTGGAGTTTCCGACAGTGTTCATCGTCGGCATGGAGGAGAGCATCTTCCCGGGACTTCGCGCGATTGGCGAGCCTGAGGAGATGGAGGAGGAGCGCAGGCTTTGCTATGTGGCTATAACCCGCGCGATGGAGCAGCTTTACCTTGTTTGCGCGCGGCAGCGCATGCTCTTTGGGCGCACGACCTCCAACCGCGTCTCCCGCTTTGTTGACGAGATACCGGACAGCGACATCAACGGCAAGAACATCCCCCGAGGGTATTCATACAATGACCGCACTGTGAATTATGGCCGTGAGGATTACGCCTCCGTCAGAAAAGCGGTATACAACGGCCCGTCACCCAGCGAGCCGAAGGCTCAACCCGCCCCTGTAAAGACGGATTACGCCGCCGGGAACAGGATAAAACACAAGGTGTTCGGCTCGGGAGTTATTCTCAGCATGAGGCCCATGGGCGGGGATTATTTTGTGGAAATTGAATTTGACGGCGGCGTGAAGAAGAAATTCATGCTCCGTGCCGCCGCGCAGTACATGACTAAGGAATAGATCTATGGCAAACAAAAAAGCATTTTGGGGCAGGGTCGCGATTTTCGGGACGACCCTGATTTGGGGCACCTCTTTTGTCATCCTCAAAAACACCCTTGACAATATCGGCACATTCTGGATAATGGCGATACGCTTCACGGTATCTGCCCTGCTGCTGGGGCTTGCGGCAAACCGGAAGCTCTTCAAAATGGACAAGCAGGTTTTTCGCGGCAGCGTTCTGATGGGGCTCTGCCTCGCGGTGGCGTACATTGTGCAGACCTACGGGCTTAAGTACACCACGCCCGGCAAAAACGCCTTTTTGACCGCGACCTACTGCGTCCTTGTGCCCTTCATGGCCTGGGGAATATATAAGCGCAAGCCGACGGGGGCGAATATCATCGCGGCGCTGCTGTGCATAACAGGCATCGGCTTTGTCTCTCTTGGCGATGTCAGCGGCGGCATGAACGTCGGCGATGTGCTGACGCTCTGCTGCGGTGTGTTTTACGGCTTGCAGATCATCATGATGGAGCAGTACGCCGGCAAGTGCGACGCGCTTTCCATCTCAACCGTGCAGTTCGCGGCGGCAGCGCTTGCCTGCTGGGTCGGCGCGCTCATTTTCGAGCAGCCGCCCCAGAACCTCCCCGGCAGCGCGTGGATGAGCATCGCATACCTCAGCATAATGTGTACGGCTGTCTGCTTCTTCCTCCAGGCCTGGGGCATGAAGTATACCCCCTCCTCCACCACCGCTGTTATAATGACGCTCGAGTCCGTCTTCGGAACGCTCATTTCCATCGTCTTCTACCATGAGCGGATGACCTTCAAGCTGGTGCTCGGCTTCGCGCTCATTTTTGTCTCGGTGCTCATCTCCGAAACCGGCGGCAGCTTTTTGAAGAAGAAAAAAGCATGACATAAAATAAGCTCTGTGCTTCGCACAGAGCTTATTTCAGCTTGTCAAAAAGTCCTGCGGGGACTTTTTTGACCGCTTCAACCGCCGAGCGTTCTGAATTAGTTCAAAACGCTGCTTCGCCCGAAAATCCCGTAAATACGGTCTTTTCGGCGGCGGGTTATTGTATACGAGGCGGGCCTTGCCCCCTCGAGCACCCCCGCTACTTCTTTATCTTAACATTTTGACATAGGTTTTTTGACAGTCTCAAATAAGCTCTGTGCTTTCGCACAGAGCTTATTTTTTATCCGTATATATCATTCGTGTCCATGAGCTTTACGTTAAATTCCAATGTCTCGCCGTTGCGCCAGACGGTGAACTTCATGCTGTCGCCCACCTGCAATTCGTCCTTAATCGCGCTTATATCAGTCGTTACACGCACGGGGGTATCGTTCACGGCGGTGATGATATCGCCAACCTGTATCCCCTGCTTCTCGGCGTCAGAGCCCTCAACAACGTCAGAGACGTACAGCCCCTCGGGCAGCTCATAGTGCTCCGCCGCCTCGGGCGGGACTGCGCCCACGGTGATGCCAATGGATGTCCTGCCGCTGACCTCACCATCCTTGGCGATGGCATTGACCACATTGCGCACGGTGCTGGAGGGGATTGCAAAGCCGATGCCTTCAATGCTCGAGTAGCTTGACATCATTTTCATATTGGTGATGCCGATAACCTGCCCGTACATATTAAACAGAGCGCCGCCGGAGTTGCCCTCATTTATGGCGGTGTTGGTCTGCAAAAGGGTCATGCTGTGGCCCTGATAGCTGATGCCGCGCTCAATGGCGGAGATTATACCGTCAGTCAAAGTGCTGCGGAAGGTCTCCCCGAGAGGATTGCCGATGGCAGCGACGCTCTCCCCCACCTGCAAGCTCCCGCTCTCGCCAAACTCGGCGGGCGTCAGGCCCTCGGCCTCGATTTTGAGCACCGCAAGGTCGCTTATCCCATCCGCGCCGACGAGCTTTGCCTCAAGCTCCCGGTCGTCGCTGAGAGTGACCTTCGCGCTGTCGCAGCCGTCGATAACATGGGTGTTTGTTAAAATCAGGCCGTCCTCAGAGAGAATAACTCCCGTGCCCCAGTTATAGCCGTTCTGCCCGTCCTTGTAGCCGGAAATAGCTACAACCGAGGGGGCGCAACGCTCATAGAGCTCCTTGAGGCTCAGCTCCTCACCTGTGTGGGGCTGAAGCTCCATTTCATAATTTGGAAGCGCCGCGCGGGGGATATTTATATCCGTGCGCTGAAGGTCAACGCCGGTGTAGTAATTATCAAAAAAGTCTTTGAAATCATCGGAAAAATCGTCAGCGCTGCGGGCGGGGCTGTCGCTGATGACAATGCCCTCCCTGTCGCCGCCAAAGGCAAGAGACGTCGCCACAATCAGCACCAGCAGCGCGCAGACGGCGCCTATAATGCGGTAATTGCGCTTCTTTTTGTTTTTGGGCTTTTTCGCCGCCTGTACCGGAGCGGCGGGCAGCTCCCCGGGCTGATATGTCTCGGTGTTATACCAGCTCTGCTCCTGTGAAAAATCGTTATCGCTCATAATCTATCCTCATTAACCGGTGAAAACACCGGCAAGAAATTACTGTTTCTGTTTCTCCGCCAGAGCCAATGTGAACACGAACTCGGTCATGCCGTTTTCGCTGCGCACGGCGATGTCCTCATCATGGCTGTTGATGATGGTCTTTACAAGATACAGGCCGAGGCCTACGCCGTCCTTATCCATGCTGCGCGAGCGGTCGGACTTGTGGAAACGGTCAAAGATAAAGGGCAGATCATCCGGCGGAATGGTCTCGCCAAAGTCCTTGATGGAGACATAGGCCTTGCCGCTGTCCTTATAAAGGCGCAGGATAAGGCAGCTTCCGGGTGTTGCAAACTTCACGGCATTATCAAGGAGGTTATATATAACCTGGGTAATCGCGTCCCTGTCGGCCTTGACCATGATGTGGTTCTCGGGAAGCTGCGGGTCAACGTCAAGATTTTTCGCCGTGGCCCTGCTCTCAAAGCTCAGAAGCGTCTGCAAAATAAGCTCCGTCAAATCAAACACCGTGCGGCGGTTGGGGTCAGCGGCGGAGGATTTTGTCTGCGACACGCTGAGCATATTGCGCACAAGCCTTGAAAGGCGGCGCGTCTCGTCCCTAATCGAAACGAGGTATTTCTCCTCGTCCTCCTTGGGAATGGTGCCATCCAGAATCCCATCGGCAAAGCCCGCGATCGTGGTCATGGGTGTGCGCAGCTCATGAGAGATGTTGGCAATAAACTCGCTGCGCCGGTTCTCGGCCTTCTCAAGAGAATCCGCCATTTTGTTAAAGGAATCGATAAGCGCGCCCATCTCGTCGGTCGGGTCATCCTGCTGGCGGACGCGGACGGAGAAATCCCCCCTCGCAAACTTGCGCGAGGCGGAGGCTATCTCGTCCAGCGGCCTTGCCATGCGCTTTGAATATACCAGAGTCATGGCCATGGCGGCAATGAACACGCCGGTGGTTATTATCATCGCAATGACAAGGAAAGCCGACCACACGCCCAGAATGTTATCAATGCTCTTGCATACCAGCACATAGCCTATGCTCTCCCCGTCACCGGGAGAACTGATAAGCCGCGCGGTGACATAGCGGTCAGACTTGAAAAGCCCGCCAACGTCGCTCTTGCAGTTATAGCTTCCGTTTTGCTCAAGATGCTCAAGAAACTCGCGCGGTATCATCGCGCCGATATGCTCGCACACCGGGGCCTTGTCTGAGCAGGAGACAATGTGCCCGCTGCTGTCGGCGACAAAGACCTGATTGCCCGTGGAGGCGGCAATGGAGCTTAACGACATTGCAAGCGGCCAGCTGGAAAGCGAATCCTCGCTGCCGGAAAAAGCCGACGCCGTGTGCGCCACCTCCTCCGCCGCGGCGTTCATCTGCTGGCGGTATTCATCCATGAGGTAGTTGCGGCCAATCCCCGTGAAGGAAATGGTGATGACTAAAAAGCAGATGAAAACCATCAGCGTTGTGGCGCTGAAATTGCGCCAATAAATGCTCTTCATCTTCTCTTAACTCAAAAGCTCAAACTTATAGCCCACGCCCCACACGGTTTTGAGGCTCCATTTATCCGACACTCCCTCGAGCTTCTCTCTCAAGCGCTTGACGTGGACATCGACCGTCCTCGAATCGCCAAAATAATCAAAGCCCCAGACCTCGTCCAGAAGCTGATTTCTGGTAAACACCCGGTTGGGCGAGGAGGCAAGATGATAAAGAAGCTCCATCTCCTTCGGCGGAGTGTCCACCTTCTTGCCGTTTACAATAAGCTCATAGGAATCAAGATTGATGGTCATCTTGTCAAAGACCAGCTTCTTCTCCACCGGAGCGTCAGCATCCGTGCGGCGCATGACCGCGTGGACACGGGCCAGCAGCTCCTTGACCTCAAAGGGCTTTGTCACATAATCGTCCGCCCCCATCTCAAGGCCGCTGACCTTATCATTAGTTTCACCCTTTGCGGTGAGCATTATTATAGGCACGGAGGATTTTTTGCGGATATCGCGGCAGACCTGCCAGCCGTCCTTCACGGGCAGCATGATATCCAGCAGCACAACATCCGGGGCAAACAGGTCAAACATCGACTCCGCCTTCCCGCCGTCCGCCGCTATCATGACCTCAAACCCGTCCTTACCCAGATACAGGCGCAGCAGCTCCGCTATATTTGCATCGTCCTCAACTATCAGCGCACGCTTACTCATATCAAACGCTCTCCTTTGTATTGTCAACTTCTATGTGCTATTATACTTCCCCTTGAAACACAAAGGTTAAAAAAATGTAAAAACAGACATTATAATTGACAAGACCTCCGCCGTTTTTGCGGGCAGAGGTCTGTGTTTCAGGAAAAAATCAGAACTCCAGCTTTTCAAGCTCGATAAGCGCAAGGATATAGACCTTGAGCGCCTCCATGAAATATTCGATGCTTGCCGCCTCGTCCGCGCCATGGATGGGCCCTGCGAAATCCGGCGCGGGGCGCTCCGGGTGCTCGGGGCCGAAGGAGACAGCGTTTGGAAACTGCCTTGCATAGGTGCCGCCGCCGATGGTATAGGGCTCGGCGTTCTCGCCGGTTATGGTATTATAGGCGTTGATGCACACCTGCACCGCCGGGTTATCAAGGCTCATGTAGAAGGGTACGGAGTCGCTGTCGGTGATGACCTCCGCAAGTCCGCCCGCCTGCGCCAGAAGCTTCGCGGCAATGGTCTTTCCGTCGGTGCTGGTGGGGTAACGGCTGTCAACAGTCTGGAAGATGCGCCCGTTCTCGATGCCGATAACGCCGCCGATGACGGTCAGCGCCCCGAAGGCTTCATCGCGCGCGTCTATGCCGAGCAGAGAGCCGTCGGACGCTCTGTGCATTTTGGCGAAGAACTCAAACAGCGCCTTCTCCTCGCCGCGGAGGAGCTTGTTTTCGAGCATATAGTCCACCAGCAGACCAATGGCGTTTATCGTCCCCTCCGGCTGGGAGGCGTGCCCACCGATGCCGCGGGCATGAAGCTCCCACACACCGGGCTCCTTCTCCACGGCCTCAACGCGCTCTGTGGAGCGCAGGCTCTGGGCCTTGACGGTGGCGCTCGCCTTGTCGGGGATGACGTTGCCGGCAATCCCGCCATGGATGTCAACAATATTATCAAGGGCGATTTTGGAAACGATCCTGCCGTGGAAGCCGCCCTTTTCCCCGTTGCAGAGGGGGAAGTTCGCGTCCGGGCTGAAGCAGAAGAGCGGCGCGGGGTAGTTGTCGAGATAATACACAACATCGTCCATCCCCGTCTCCTCAGAAAGGCCCAGCAGCGCGCGCACCGGGTAGCGAAGCTCAAGGCCCCTGTCCTTGAGGTATTTAAGCGCGTACAGGCAGAGAACCGACGGGCCCTTATCGTCCATGACGCCGCGGCCAATCATATATCCCTCACGCTGTCTGAGCGTGAGGGGGTCACCGGACCAGCCATCCCCGGCAGGGACAATGTCCAGATGGGTGATAGTCGCAAGGTATCTATCCCCTGCCCCGGTCATGGCGCAGCCCATTTTCCCGTCATAGCTCTCAGTCTCAAGGCCGAGCTCACGGGCAATATCAAAAGCCACCTTCAAAGCCTCGGCGGGGCCTGCACCATAGGGTGCGTCTTCCGCGCTCTCCCCTTCGACGCTGTTAACCGCCACAAGGCGGGAGATATCCCTTATTATGTTCTCCCGGTTTTGCTCAGCAAAGCTGTCAATATCCCGGCGAAGCTCATCATTCATAATTATTTCCTCCTCAGAGCAGCATAAAATGTCTTATCTATGCGACTATATCATTCCCGGCTCTGTTTTTCAAGTATAAAGGCGTGCTTTGCCCCGCATTTAATTATCGCTTAAATACATGAGACCGTAATTATCCGCCAGTAACTATACATTTTTAAATAAGTGTAAGAAATATACACATATAGTGAAAAAATCCCTTGTTTTTTAGGGCGGTTTGATGTATCATAAGCACAGACTATGTTAAAAACTACATAAATGATTTTATGGGAGGAAAAGCATGAAAAGTTCTGTTAAGATTCTTAGCGTCATTCTTATTCTTGCTTCCATATTCGGCCTTGTAGGCGGCGGCATTGGTCTGGCCGATACGCTCGAGTGCAAGGATTACTGGGAGAATAAGAGCGAGGTATCCACCGCGGACCTCAACACTCTCGAGGATGGGCTTAATACCCTTGCCGAAAATAAGCAGGCCTACATCGACGGTCTTGCCGCATATGAGCAGGGCTCTAAGGATTATGATGATGGCCAGAAAACTCTTGAAGACGGCAAGAAAGAGTATGAAGAGGGCCAGAAGACTCTTGAAGAAAAAGAGAAAGAGTATAACGCCGGTTTGGCCAAGCTTGAGGATGCCGAGTATAAGCTCAGTCAGGCCCGCAAAACTCTTGAGGATAACAAGCAGGCTTACCTCGCCGGTAAGGCTCAGCTCGCTGCACCTGAAACTCAGGCGGCATATAAGACCGCAAAAGCAGCTTACGATGCCAACCCCACAGCAATAAAAAACGCATATGACGCTGTTAATGTCTACGCACAGGGCTCCCAGGAAAAGGATGTTATCAGTGCCGCTGCTTTCAAGGCCTATGACGCAAATATCCCTGGAGAGAAAAAGGCTGCACTCTATACCACCGCTATGGATCAGGCCGTTAAGGATTACTGCACTGCACATGGCATTGCTGACGCCTCAACCCTGACTGCGGAACAGCAGGCCGAAGTCACGGCCCTTACCGCTAAGTATTATCAGGGTGCTGTCTTGGCTTTACCCGGAGCGGCAGAGTCCATTACCAGCCTTGGTCAGGGCTATGGCGCTTATCTCACCGTGACTTCCTATGAAGCAGGTCAGGCAAGTGTAGCCCAGTACGAAGCCGGTCTTGATGACTACAACAAGGGCATCGAGGATTACTATGCCGGTCGTGAGACTCTGCTCAACGGCAGAGGCCAGCTCATGGAGGGCAAGGAAAAGCTCGAGGAGGCTGAAAAGACCATCAACGAGGGTCAGAAGTCCCTCAATGACGCTCAGAAGCAGCTTGCCGACGGCAAAGCAAAGCTTGATGAGTACGAAAGCGGTCAGGCTCAGGTTATCGACGGTATTGAGACCGTCCTTGCCAGCGAGACCTATGGCGACCTTGTGAGCATCGCCGACAGGCTCGGCCCCGACTTCAAGTATCTTGACAGCAAGGGCATCCTTGACATTGATCAGGGTCTTGCGGTTGTCGCCACCGCCAGAGAGTTCTCCGGTGATAACGGCACTGTCGTCACCCGTGAGCTTACCCTCCGCGCTGTCGGCGCCGTTATGGCCATCATCGCCAGTGTCATCGCTCTGGTTGCCGGTGCTATCGGCCTCATCGGCTCGAGCAAGGTTGCCGGTATAGTCGCCGCTGTCTCCGCTGTGGTCGCACTCGTCGCCGCTATTCTTACTCCTGTCGCCGGTACGGTTATGTCCGCCGTCGCGGGCTCCACCGTCGCCGCAATCGTCATTGCTGCCGCGGCTGTGGTCGCAATCGTCGCCATTGTCAACGCGGTTGTCGACCTCGCCACCAAGAAGACCACCGTCTGATTTTCAGCAATAACCTGATACTTAACCGGCGCTGTCATTTGACAGCGCCGGTTTTTTGTCGTTATGCGCCCAGCCTGCATATAATATATCCGGTAAGGGGGTGCCATAATGGTAAAAACATATTTTTTAGGCGCAAATTCTAAGCAGGGCTTTTATTCTTTATACGACCAGTTCCCGCCTGATGGAGCTTTTCTGCACATAATCAAGGGTGGCCCGGGCACGGGCAAATCCGGTTTTATGCGGCGCATTGGAAAGGCCGCCGAGGAGCGTGGCATGGATGTGGAATACGTTCTCTGCTCCGGGGACCCAGACTCTCTCGACGGAGTGTACATCCCGTCGATTAATGCCGCTTGGGTTGACGGCACCGCTCCCCATGTCGGTGAGCCGCGCTGCTTTGCAGCAGATGCAGACTATGTTAACATCGGGCAATTTCTGAATCTCCCATTCTCTGGCGATGAGAAATCTTATGTTAACCGAATCAGCAAAAGCTATAAAGAGCTTTACGCTAAGGCATACGCTTATATACGCGCGGCGGCTTCCATACGCGAGGCCTCCGTTCCACCAGCTATGACGGAAAAAGAAAAGATATCTCTTGAAAAGAAAATCGCCGCCGTCTTTGACAGCGTTCACACCGTAAGCACTCAAGGAACCGCTTCAACTCAAACCCGCTTTCTGAGAGCCGCAAGCTGTCTCGGGGATTTCATGCTCTGCGGAGAGATTTCAAAATTATGTAAACTTATCTACTGTCTTGACGGCCCCGCTGCTTATGTATCTGCCGCGCTGGAATTTGCGGCAAGCGAGGCTTTTCATCGCGGTCTTGACATCGTGCGCTGCCCCTCCCCTGTTGACCCGGAGCGGCTTGAGGCGGTTCTCATCCCCGGGCTTTCTCTGGCCTTCACCTCGTTTGGTGACTATGAGGAATCGCGGCATATCAAAACAGGCAGAACGCTTCCCAAAGAGGAACGGGCCGAGCTCAGGTCTACCGCGAAGCTTGAGGAAAAGCTCATGGAGCTTGCGTATATAAAGCTGCGTCAGGCCAAGGAGCTGCACGACGAGATGGAGAGCGTATACAAGGCGCACATGGACTTTGCCGCGCTCTCAGAATTCACTGACAGAACAATTGAAAAGCTGTTTAATTGATGCGGAAATGGAAACGCCCCGGAATCAAACAATTCCGGGGCTTAAATGGAGCTGGTAATGTGACTCGAACACACGACCTGCTGATTACGAAGTGTATCCTGAGCGCTCAAAGAGCCATTTCCGGCTCTCTTGGGCGCTTTTTGCTTGATTTGAAGTTTGGTTAGAGACTCTTTGCTCCATTGTTTCCGTGCGGCGCTTTCCTGTTGTGGGTCAGCTTGTGGGTCAATTTTTCTTGTGTAGAATTATTAATATGCAGAATCTGCGTCGCATAAACAAAGAGTAAAAGGCTCACAAGGTTCTTATGATCATGTTGCAGCAAAGGTAATCTCTCGAACAGAATTTACAAAAGAGATAATCGTTTCTTGCTTTACATTAACCCAAAAACCTCTCATTCAGCGTCACGCCGAAATCCTTGGCAATGGCGCGGAGGTCATCATCGGTGATTGTCTGGCGGATTTTTCCCTGCCCGGCGGAGAGGACTTTTACATAAATCTCGGCGCTCTTTTCGATGGTATGAGCGAGGCCAAAGGCTGTGTCGAAATCCGGGCCGGAGACGAACAGACCGTGGTGCGCCCAGATTGCCGCCGGGTAGCTTTTCATCAGCTCAGAGGTTGCGCGGGCAATCTCAGCCCCGCCGGGAACCATCCACGAGCAGACGCCCACACCCTCCGGGAACACCACAGGGCACTCAGTCGCGCTCTGCCACAGGGCGCGGGTGAAGTCCCTGTCAGTCAGGGGCAGAATGTAGGTCAGGGCAATGATATTGGTAGCGTGGCAGTGGTAGATGATGCGGTTCTCGCCGCCAGTCGCCGCCTTGCGGACGCTGTGGTTGAGAAAATGGCTTGGAAATTCGCTTGTAGGCTTCGCGCCGTTTTCCAGGCCCCAGACGATGCGCCAGCTGTCGCCGCGCTCGTTTATCTCCACAATTCCGATGTTCGCGGCGGGGTCAAGCTCCACATTGCGGAAAAACTTGCCTGAGCCGGTGGTTATGAAATGCTCCCCCGCCAGATTCTCCGCCTGCACACCCATACTGACCCACTGCCGTGACTCTGCGTTAAAATATGGCTTGCAGAGCGTCACATCCTCCGCCGTCATGCGGTAGGTGAGATTTCCGCCGTTGCGCTCGTGCCAGCCGAGCTGCCAGCCGTCAGAGCACATGCGGATGTAATCTTTCAAAATCTTCGTGTCAAGTATACCCATATTATCAACCCCTCTTGCTGAGGACTTCCGCCTCATAGCGCTTCACATCTTGAAACCACTCGCCGTCATCTGGCACACCGCACTGACGGCAGTATTCTGCCCAGACCTCACCAAAGGGCAGGGTTTTCAGCTCCTCCTGGCAAACCATCAGCTCTGTCCAGTTTCCCGCGTCCTGCATGGCGGTCAAGTCCGGGGTGCAGAGCGCCATGAGCAGCGCCTTCTGCACATTGCGATAGCCCACGGCCCACGCAGAAATGCGGTTGATGGACGCGTCAAAATAATCCAGCGCGATATTCACGCGCTCCGTTCCGCAGCGGACTATCTCCTTGCAAATTTCCATCGTCTCATCATCAAGACGCACCACATGGTCGCTGTCCCAGCGGATTGGGCGGGTGATGTGCAGCGCTATCTCCGGGAAAAAGGTCAGCAGCGCGGGAATTTTATCCGACACCACCTCGGTAGGGTGATAGTGCCCGTTGTCCATCAGCGACAGGCACTTGTCGCGGTTAAATGCGGCATAGCTCAGGGCAAATTCAGCACTGCCCACAGTGTACGCCTCCACGCCGATGCCAAAGACTTTAGATTCAACGCAGGGCTTGACCTTGGAAAAGTCATATGGCTCGGATAGTATCTCATCAATAGAGGCGCGATAGCGCTCCCTCGGCCCTATGCGGTCAGCGGGAATGTCCTTGAAGCCGTCCCCTGTCCAAATGTTCATAACGCAGGGCTGACCCAGCTTCTCCGCAAGATAGCTTGAAATGCGTATACAGGCCTTGCCATGCTCTATCCAGAAGCGGCGGATGCTTTCATCCGTTGAGGAGAGCGTCAGGCCGCTTGCCTTTGGGTGGGAGAAAAAAGTCGGGTTAAAGTCACAGCCCAAGCCTCGCGCCTTGCAGAAATCCACCCACTTTTTGAAGTGCTTCGGCTCAAGCTTATCCCTGTCCGCCCAGTCGCCGTTTTCAAAAATGGCATAGCTTGCGTGGAGGTTCAGCTTTTTCCTGCCGGGGCAGAGCTTCAAAACCTCGTCGATGTCCGCCATCAGCTCCTCCGGAGTTCTGGCTCTGCCTGGGTAGTTGCCGGTGGTCTGGATGCCGCCGGTGAGGGGCTTTGTGGGGTCGGTATCGAAGCCGCGCACATCGTCCCCCTGCCAGCAGTGCAGGGAGACAGGGATGGTTTTCAGCTTTGCGATTGCCGCATCGGCGTCCACACCCAAGGCGGCGTATTTTTCTTTTGCTTCAATATAGCTCATAGGTCTGCCTCCATTTGAATTTTAAGATTGCCGAGCGCCGTTGCCTCGATGGGCAGGGCAATTACCTGCTTTCCGCTTGCTTTCTCGGTCAGGCGGTTGAGAAATTCATTCTTTGCACCGCCGCCCACAATGTACAGCCTTTCATAGCTTCTGCCCGTGTTCCGCTCAAGCTCCTCGAGCGCTGTTTTGTAGCTCTCTGCCAAAGAGCGATACGCACAGCGAAAATAGTCACCGATCGTATGCAGCTTCCCGCCCGCCGCCGTGTCAAAGGCGGCTTTCATGCTCTGAGGGGATAGAAACTCCGGCGCGTTTGCGTCAACAAGTGCATTGCAGTCGCTTTCTTTCGCAAGCTCAAGGATTTTGTCAAATGACATGTCCGGACACAGCTCGCGCTTTAATTCGTTTATAAGCCACATGCCCATGATGTTTTTCTGGTAGCGGTTATAGCCCACGCCGCCCTCGTTGGAGTAGTTTGCGCGGCGGCTGTTTTCATCGGTGATGGGGCGCGGGGTCTTTACGCCGAGCAAGCTCCATGTGCCGGAGGAGATGTACGGCTGATTGCCGTCCATTGGTATGCCCTCCACGGCGGAGGCGGTGTCATGCGTCGCGCAGAGGAGGCATTTTATTCCCTCATACTCGCCTATCACCGTTCCGGGCTTGGAAAGCTCCGGGAAAAGCTGCTCGGGAAGAGCCAATTTTCCAATAATTTCCCGGTCAAAATTCCCGGTTTCGGCGTTTATCATGCCGGTGGTCGTGGCGTTGGTATACTCCCGCACTCTCACACCGCAGAGGCGATACAGCAGGTATTCCGGCAGCATCAGCAACTCCGTAACTCCGTCCAGCCGCCCGGCGAGCTTATCCGCGTACAGCTGATAGATAGAATTAAACGGCTGGAACTGGCAGCCCGTGCGGCGGTAAAGCTCCGCGAAGGGCATTATTTCATGCACCTTTGGCACAACCGCTTCCGTCCGCCCATCCCGATATGCGTACACGGGCATCACTTCTTTTTCGCCACGGAGCAGCACATAATCCACGCCCCAGGTGTCAATGGAGAGGCTTACAATGCCCGGGAATATCTCCTTTGCCTTGGTAATGCCTGCTTTCACATGATTAACCAACGCTTCAATGTTCCAAACCAAGTGCCCGTTTTCCTCGTGCACACCGTTCGGAAAGCGGTAGACCTCCTCGGTCTTTATCCCGCCATCCTCCTGCCAGCCTACAATGTGCCGCCCGGAGGACGCGCCGATGTCAATGGCAAGTGCGTATTTCATATTTATCACCCATCCATATTTAATCATACAAGTGTCAAATAGTGTAGACCCGCATTTGATCAAAAAAGTGTCCTTATTTGCATTGCAAATGAGAACACTCTTCTGTATAATCAAAGAAGGTGATATTATGATTTTTGAAGAATTACTCTTCCTTCTGCGCACCATAAGCCCTGAGGAACAGGCATTGCTGGCTGGCAGTGATCAAATCCAGCGGGGCATCTATATGGAAGCAAACTCGGATGTCATTGATGCAAAGAAGCTTCTGGACAGTGGCCGGCTGATTGCCATTCGGCCCCACACCCGGTTTGCCCATTTCCCGGAACACAGCCACAACTATGTGGAGGTGGTCTATATGTGCTGCGGAACCACCACCCACATTGCCAACGGCAGGAAAATTACCCTTCAGCCGGGAGAGCTGCTGTTTTTCGGTCAAGGCGCCCGGCAGGAAATTCTGCCTGCGGGGGAGAACGATATTGCCGTCAATTTCATCATCCTGCCCCAGTTTTTTGACAAAGCATTGGAAATGCTGGATGAGGAGGAGGCGCCCCTTCGCCGCTTTATTGTGGACAGCCTGCGGGGCGACAATGCCAACTACCTTTACTTTCAGGTTGCAGATGTGCTGCCCATTCAAAACCTGATTGAAAACCTTATCTGGACGCTGATGAAAGGGGCCGCACCCAATCGGCGCACTATTTGCCAGACCACCATGGGGCTACTTTTCATGCAGCTCCTAAACCATACGGAACGGCTGGCCTCCCAAAGCAGCGAAGAAGCTGCCACAGTGAAGGTACTGCGCTACATTGAAGAAAATTACCGCACCGGGACCCTGTCGGAGATTGCGGGTGCCCTTCATTACGATTTAAGCTGGCTCAGCCGGGAGATCAAACAGCGGACAGGCAGAACCTACAAGGAGCTGCTCCAGGAAAAACGGCTGACCCAGGCGGCCTACTTCCTGAAGCACACCTCCCTCCGGGTAGACGAGGTAGGCAATGCGGTCGGCTACTCCAATCTGAGCTACTTTCACCGGATCTTTCAAGGAAAATATGGTGTTACGCCGAAGAAATACAGAGATAACGCATGACGCATATGGAAAATTTATGTGGTTCCCACCGCATCAGCGATAGGAACCACATTTTTTCAATCAAGTTCAAAATGATATTTTCCTGCGGAAACTGTTTTGGGAGAGGTTCCGGAGAGTACGATTTCTGCCGTACAGTTTGCGGGGATGGAAATATCAAAGCACCATTTTCCGTTCACTTTTTTCCAGCCGCTTTCTACTTGGCCGAAGATACTGTTATAACTTGCCTTGGCATAGGTAAAATGTCCGCCGGGGCGCGGGGCAATAATGAAGTGATTCTCCCCATTCAGCCGAATGCCGCACATCGTGTCAAACAGCCACTCCACGACAGCACCCTTGGAGTAGTGGTTGAGCGAAGCAATGCTGCCTAGTGAGCCATATGGCCCGTCCCAATCCTCCCAGATAGTGCTCGCGCCGTGCTTTGGCATTGAGAGCCACCCGGGTATCTCCTCATTCTCCAAAAGGCGGTAGGCGTACTTAATGTCAATATCCGCCAGAACATAGAGGATAAGCGGCGTTGAGAGAAAGCCCGTACCCAGTCGCCAGCCGTAGTTTTCCAGCGCCTGAACAAGGCGCTTTTTGGCATAATCGGTCTGGGCACTGTCAAGAAGATTCATATACAATGGCCGCACAAGCTGCGCCTGCCGGTCCGTATCAAGCTGAAATTGCTCTGTTTTAACAAGTTCCTGATATGCCCGCTTGCAGCCCTCGCTGTACGCCTCAAATTCCTCTGCGTCCGCAGTGTGTCCAAGCCGCCGTGCGATTTGCGCCATAATTTTCAGCACATAGCTTGTATACGCAGTAGAAACCTCCGGGTGCGGGGCGACAAAATCCGTCCATTTGAAGCCACCACTGACCTGCGCAGGCTCTGCCCATTCGCCATAGCTCTGCCCCATATTGACCAGATACCGCTTGGCATTGCCCTTGAGCTTTATCCGCTTGCCGAAAATCGGCATTGTTTTCCCGCAGCGGCGTTCCATAAATCTTGCGTAACACGCCATGCCGTCATAAAACTCCCGCAAAATGCTTTCGTCCCCGAACATCCGCGCATATCGCTCGGGCATGAGGATCCCCACATCTGACCAGCCGACTGAGCCATTCATGGTGTACATATAAGAATCCGCACCGCCATCGGGGGCAATGTGGGGCAGACGCCCATTCTTTTTCTGCCAGTCATAGACATCGTGCAGGTACTTTCGGGCAAAGGGGGCGAAATTAAAGAGATACGCAGCAGAATTGAAGAAAATCTGCGCATCTCCCGTCCAGCCGTGGCGCTCCCGGGTGGGGCAGTCGGTAGGTAGGTCAGCGTGGTTATTCTTGGCGCTCCACAGTGTGCAGTCAAAGAGCTTGTTCAGCAGAGCGTTTGAGCTATCAAACCAGCCGGTGCGCTCCATGTCTGAATAGACCGCAATGGCGGTGAAATCAGAGGGGTCAACCGTAAAATCGCCCTCCACCAGCACATACTGAAAGCCGAAGATAGCAAAGGTGGTCTTATAGTCATTGCGTCCGTCCTTGCAGGTGTACTCAAGCTGCTGGAGCGGCGTTGTTTTCTTTTTGCTGGAATTCTGGATATTTTTCTGGGTAAACTCCCCGCCCTTATCCAGCATTTCACCGAAGCGGAGCTTTAGCCGCTGCCCTGCCTTTGCGTTAAGGGAAAAGCGCAGATACCCGGCAATATTTTGCCCAAAGTCAAGAACTGTTTTGCCGGAGGGCGTGGTGATGAGGGAGGGCTTAAAGGTCTCATGCTCAGTAACCGGGACATTGTTGGAAGCAGTGGGAATGACCGGGTGATTCGTGACCCGCGCCCTGCCAAAATAAGAGGGTGTGCGCGCCGCGTCAATCACTTCCCCGTCCTGATTATCGGCGAAGCGGATAGCGCCATCATTTGACCATTCCCAGCTTCCGTCTGTTGTGATCATCCGAACGCTTCCGTCAGCCTGTGTTATCTCTAATTGAGCCAAGAGCTTTGTCTGTGTGCCATACTGGTTGCAAATACCCCATGCACCGCAGCTGCCCCGATACCAGCCGTCAGCAAGCTGTACAGCAAGCGTGTTCTCCCCTGTGCGTAAAAGTGCCGTCACATCATAGGTCTGGTACTGCACACGCTTGCGGTAGTCGGTGTGTCCTGGGGCGAGGACGAAATTCCCCACCCGCTCACCGTTGAGCCGCGCCTCATACAGGCCGCAGGCGGTGATGTAGAGCCTCGCTTTTTTTACGCTTCGGACAGAGAATGTTCTGCGGAAGCAGTCCACAGGATAGCGCTGCTTTTTGTCAACATCATAGTCTCCGCTTATCCACTGAGCCAGCCATTTTTCACCCTTGGGCAAACCTGTTTCAAAATGAGCTTCGCTCCAATCTCCTGTCTCTCCGATTTCATCCCAGAGGCGGATTTTCCATGTGACAGCGCTGCGAGCCGGGACGGGAGAGCCGCCCCAGTTCGCGCGCATAGAGGAGCTGTCCACCTTGCCGCTGTCCCAAAGTGTACTGCCGCTGTCGTCGGTGGCAATGATTTGATACGCGCTCTGGCTCACACCGCCCTCGCAGTTCCACATAAGCCGCGGGCGGTCAATGTCAATACCAATGGGGTCGGCCAGATATTCGGTTTTCAGGCCAATTGCTTTCATTTTGCTTCCCTCCGTGCCTGTATCTCCGCCTGCTTCTTGCCGATATCCTTCTCAACGCTGAGGAAAGCGAGCAGCACCGCAAGGATTACGCCGGTGAATACCTCCAGACCCACAAAGCCGAAGGTGATTACACCCTGCACAGCCTCGCTCTGAATAGCCGCCACAGTCACACCGTTGACTATTTCCGGGGCAACATAGCCCGCCCCGGCAAGCCAGCCGTTGAAAATACCGGTGCAGACGCCGACAATGGCAACGGCGATGATGTTGTAGACAGACATTGCGATACCGTCACAGCGAAAGCCGGTTTTCCACTCCACATGGTCAAGCACATCCGCAAACAGCGCCATGAAAACATAGGCGCTGGGTAGGCTGCCCAGATTTTTGATAAATTGCCCGACGAGCATGACAGTCATATTGTGGGGTGCTGCCCAGCAAATCGCGCCGCCGACTGCATAGAGGATGAAGCCCACCATCGTCACATTGCGCTTGCCGAACCGCTTTGCCAGTGGCCACACGGCAAAAATGCCTACGCCCATGGGAATGCCGCCGATAACGGATATAAGAGTCTGAGTTATGCCGTCATTATATGTGCCCAAAACATAGTTGCAGAAATACACAAGGCTCAGGTTCTTTATGCTCGTTCCCATCGTGTAAATGAGAAAATAGGCATAGATTATGAGCATAAATTTGTCGGTAAAAATCGCCTTGAGCTGCTTTGCAAAAGGAACTGTTTCCTCCTCGGCCTCGCTGTTTTCAAGCGTGACGCGCTCCTTGGTGAAGAAGTACTCCATAAGCGTCAGCGGCAGAGTCAGAATGGACAGTATGCTCATAAGCGTTATCCATTTTCCCTGATCCACGCCTATCTTTGGCATGATGACCATGGGGAATATCAATGCCACAATAATGCCGCTCATCATGATGGTGGCAATCTGGTTAAACACCGACAGACTGCCACGCTGGGTGGTATTACGGGTGGAGAGCGGCACCATCAGGTTGTGGCTCATATTGAAGATGGTGAGAGCAAAGGAATAGAACAGGTTATAGCTCACCATGACCCAGATTACCTGCACCGTCTCCGAGGCTTTGGGTACGGTAAAGAGCAAAATCCCGGTTATGGGCAGCAACACCGCCGAGAGCAGCAGCCATGGCCGCGCCTTGCCCTCTTTGGTGTGGGTGCGGTCAATGATATAGCCCATGAGTATATTGGTGATTGCATCGATTATCTTGCTGACGATTGGGAATACAACAAGGAACGCGCCGCCCCACACCGTCGTCAGCTTGAGGACATCGGTGTAAAACACATTCAGATACGATGCCAGAACCGCGTTGAGCAGCAGGGCGCCGGCAGGGCCTAAAAGATAGCCCAACCATTTTTCCTTCTTCGTCGTATCCGGAGAAATGATTTTGCTTTGAGGCAGCCTGCTGCCTGATAGCCTGTGATTGGACATTTTTGCTCCTCCTCTTTTTATTTTGAGCGCTCGCGCGTTTTATCCCGTGAACACATTCTCTTTATTCCCTTAAAAAACTGCCCGTTTGCCATGCAGAGAAGCCCCTGAGCGAGAGAATCGCTCATACTGCCGCCGCTGCTGATAATTACAGAGCGAAGCGGGCAGTCTGTCGCACAGAGAAGCATCATACGGTAGCTGGGGTCATTCATGTCCTTTTTCCCGCCAAAGCCCTTTGCGATAATGCTCTCCGTCACCTTATACTGTATCTTCATGATAAGGGAGCTGTCCTTCATCTCGGCGCAGGTATTGTCCATGATGAAGCTGCCCTTCTTGGGCACAGGAGCAGGCGGCACGGGCTTTCCCATCAGCTTCTCCCAGTCTGCCCGTCCTGGCGCACCAGACAGAGTTTCGTACCAGCTTCCCGCCTGCCAAGCCGGGGCAGAATTTGTCCCTTCTGCCACGGTTATTTCCGCTTCAAGCCGAATATCCCGGCTTGACGAGCCAAGCAAGACCCGGTAAGTTCCTTCAGGGACTTTCCAGCCGTCGTTCCAGATGGCAAAGCTCCGCTCGTCCAGTTGAAAGCTAAGCTCTTTGCTCTCCCCCGGCTCAAGCTCCACTCGCACAAAGCCCTTCAGCTCCTTCTCAGGACGGAAGATGCCGCCCTTCGGAGCTGCGATGTAGAGCTGCACAACCTCAGCGCCTTTGCGCTTGCCGGTGTTGGTAACTGTCACTGTAATCGTCCGGCCATCTATTTTCAGATTGGAATATTCAAAGCTCGTGTAGGACAGGCCATATCCAAAAGGATACCGTACAGCCTTGCCCGCCTTGTCGTAATAGCGGTAGCCCACATAAATGCCCTCCCGATACTCCGGGTTTTTCACGCCGAAGCTATCCTTAGAGATGACATCCTCATAGGAAAATGGCCAGCTCTCAGTGAGCTTTCCGCCGGGGCTTGCCTTCCCTGTCAGCAGGTTTGCCGCTGCCTGTCCGCCCGCCTGTCCTGGCAGACCCATGTATAAAATGGCTTTGACCTTATCCGCCCAAGGCAGTTCCATTGCGCTGCCGCCGAGCAGGATGACCACGGTATTTCTGTTTGCCGCCGCCACCGCTTCAATCATGCGGTTGTGTCCCTCCGGCAGCCCCATATGCGTCCGGTCAAAGGCTTCCGATTCGTAGTTTTCCGGCAATCCCGCCACCAGTATGGCGATTTTGTGTGCCATTGCCGCCAGTGCCGCCTCGCGCAGAGCGTCCTGCGTCACATTTCCCTGCGCGTCGCAGCAGTCGACAAACGCAGCATTCGGCATGGCATCCGTGAGATTTACAAGTCTGGTGGGATTGATATGGCTGCTGCCGCTGCCCTGATAGCGCATTTCCTTTGCCATGTGGCCGATAAGTACGCAGTCGTCAGAAGAAAGCGGCAGAATATTGTCCTCATTTTTCAGCAGCACCGCGCCCTGCTCGGCGACAGTCTTTGCCAGGGCGTGGTGGGCGTCCCAGTCAACAGAGGCGGGCTTATTCTGCTGCGCACGCTCCACCAGACGCAAAATCCGCTCCACCGAGGCATCGATATCCGCCTCCGAGAGCGTTCCGTTTTCCACGGCCTCAAGCGTCGCCCGCTCCATGAACTTTGAGCCGCCGGGCATATTCAAATCACAGCCCGCCTGAAAGCCCTTTATCCGGTCGTTCATCGCGCCCCAGTCCGTGACGACCGTGCCGTCAAAGCCCCATTCAGAGCGGAGGATATCCGTCAAAAGCTCCTTGCTGTCGCTGCAATGGACGCCGTTGATTTTATTGTAGGCGCACATGACAGTTGCGGGCTTGCTCTCCTTTACGGCGATTTCAAAGCCCGTCAAATATATCTCCCGCAGTGTCCGCTCATCGATTCGGCTGTCCCCGTTCTGTCGCTTATATTCCTGACTGTTGGCGGCGAAGTGCTTCAGGCTTGAGCCGACCCCTGTACTCTGCTGCCCCTGAATAAAGGCCGCTGCCATTTTCCCGGCAAGGTAGGGGTCTTCCGATATGTATTCAAAATTTCTGCCGCCCAGAGGGTTGCGCTTTATGTTGCATCCCGGCCCAAGCACCACGGAAACGCCCGCCGATAAAGCCTCTTTGCCGATGGCCTCACCCTCGGCGGCGTACAGCTCTCTGTTCCATGTTGCCCCGGCTGTCACCGCCGTGGGAAAGCAGGTGGCGGGTTGAGAATTATTGATGCCTATCATGTCTGCCTCCCCGCTCTGGCAGCGCAGACCGTGAGGCCCGTCGGACATCATTATGCCATGCACACCATGACTTGGCAGCGCCTTTGTGTGCCAAAAGTCGGCCCCGGTGCAGAAGGCGATTTTCTCCTCCAGGGACAGCTCTGAAACAATTTTTCCGATGTTCATTGATTGACTCCTCCCATGTAAATATTTTCATCGTGTAAAACACTGTAATTCCTCATTTTTTCATATTTATCATAGCATATCTCGCCTCTTTTTTGTTTATATATTTGTAATGGATATGATATAATAGTAACCACTTGGAGGGGAATATGAAGGACTTGGACTTAAAATATATCTGCAAGGTAATTGGCAATCTCTCCGGCGTGCCGATTCGTGTTTTCAAGGGAACAGAGCAGATTTTTTATTACTTCATAGCAACGCTCCCCAAAGACCCTATGGATATCTACCGTGAGGAGATTTGGAGCGTGACAGCAAATGTGGGTTATTTTATAACCAAGCGCTTTTATTACTACGGCATTGTCAATTCCGGCGACACAAAAATTGTGCTCGGCCCGTCGAGGCAAACATCAGACAATAATCGGGATCTGCGTGAGCTGGCGTTTCAGGCAGATGTCCCGGCTGAGGATATTGAGGAATTCATGGCAGGGATGAAAAGCATAGTTCGTATGCCCTTTGAGAGCATCATGCAGACTCTCTGCACCATTAACTACCTCCTCAACGATGAGAAATTAGAGCTTAAGGATATTACCATTTTTGAATCAGAGCAAAATGATATAA
>ULWX01027931.1_pt1 | contig 46117 bp, 37 predicted proteins | sample 1960851 | NCBI WGS metagenome assembly ULWX01 (sample SAMEA4835826, study PRJEB28245) | human gut metagenome | biome: gut microbiome; material: fecal sample | place: Denmark | collected 2008 | reverse complement strand
TCGGCCGCGCCATCGTCCGCGAGCCGAAGGTGTTTTTGATGGACGAGCCGCTGTCCAATTTGGACGCGAAGCTCCGCAACCAGATGCGCGCCGAGATCATCAAGCTGCGCCAGCGGATCGACACGACGTTTATCTACGTTACCCATGACCAGACCGAGGCCATGACGCTGGGCGACCGGATCGTCATCATGCGGGACGGCTGGATCATGCAGATCGGTACGCCGCAGGAGGTGTTTGACCACCCCGCCAACATCTTTGTCGCCGGCTTTATCGGCATGCCGCAGATGAACTTCTTCGACGGTGAGCTGATCCGGGACGGAAGCGCGTATGCGCTGGCGGTCAGCGGCGCAAAGATCGCCCTTTCTGAGCGGATGCAAAAAGCACTGGCCGAAAAGGATACCCCGGCGGGTAACGTCATCGTGGGCTGCCGCCCCGAGCATCTCATACTCAAGGCGCCCGGCCCGGACACGATGCAGGCTTCCGTGGACGTCTCCGAAATGATGGGCAGCGAGATTCACCTGCATCTGTCCTGCTTTGGCAAGGACGTCGTCGTGCGCGTTCCGACCACTGAGCTGGACGCCTCGCAGCGCGGCGGTCTCGCCTATGGTACGGAGGTCAGCCTGACCTTCCCGGAGGAGCTGATCCATCTTTTCAACCCGGAAACCGAGGAAAATTTGCTGTAAACAGAAGCCACCGGCGGCGTGCGATGCACGCCGCCGGTGATTTTTTCAGTTCAGATTCCAAAGATATTTTCCCAGCGCCTCCACGGTGTCCACCGTAATGGCTGCGCCGGCCTGCTCCAACTCGCCCGGCTCTGCATAGCCGTAATACACGCCGACACAGGCAAGGCCGCATTTTTGCGCGCCCGCAACATCATACTTCCGGTCGCCGATCATCAGTGCCTCGCGCTTTCGGTCTCCGGTCAAGCCAAACGTCTCCAGTACAGCGGTGATGGCCTCCTCCTTCTTTGCGCGCAGGCCGTCCGGCTCGCTGCCGTATACGCAGTCGAAGATGTGCTCCATCCCGTGGTTTTTCAAAATCTGCTCTGCCATCTGCGTCGGCTTTCCGGTGGCGACGCCCAGCCGGAAGCCCTTGACGCGCAGCTTTTCCAGCAGCACCGGCATGCCCGGATACGGTTCGCACTCCAGCAGGCCGACGGGCGTATACCGCTCGCGGTAGAACGCCACCGCTTCCTTTGCCTGTTCCGGCGGCATACCGTACAGCTCCATGAACGAGTCCACCAGCGGCGGCCCGACAAATTTGCGCAGCTTCCCCAGATCCGTCTCGCGGATGCCGAAGCGTTCCAGCGCGTACTGTACGCTGCGCAGGATGCCCGGCCCGGTGTCGAACAGCGTGCCGTCAAAATCAAAAATCAGTGCCTGAATCATTTTCTCACTCCGGTCTCATGAATCTCTGCAAAATTATACGGTCCGGCGCGCAGATTGTCAACCGCGCGCGCCGCTGCATAAGCTGTAGCAACTTGATGTTGTGAGGTTTCGGTATGGATAAGGGACTGGAAACACGCTATTTTCTCGGCGCCAACACCGGCGCCGGCTACTGCTCGTTTTTTTCGCATTTTCTCCGGCAGCCGGGCCGGTGCGTCCACATCCTCAAGGGCGGCCCTGGCTGCGGCAAATCCACCTTTCTCAGGCGCGTCGGCGAGCGCGCGCAGCAGCTCGGTCTGCACACGGTCTATCTGCATTGTTCCGGCGACCCCGGCTCCCTTGACGGGGTCTTTTTTCCGGAGACGAACACCGGCTATCTGGACGGTACGGCGCCACATGTCTGCGACCCCGTCCTATTCGGCATAACCGGGGACTACCTCGACCTCGGCGCATTTTGCCGCACGAAGCTGCTGGATACGGAGCGCATCCGGCAGCTCAGCATGGATTGCCCGCTGTTTTACCGCCGGGCATACGAATATCTGGCCGCAGCCGCCGCGCTCGACGCGCGCAAGCAGCCGGGGCTGCTCTTCCCCGAGGACCGCGCAGCCGCCCACCGCCGCGCAGCCGGAACCGCGCTGCGGGAATTCGGTGCGGTGAAAAAGGACACCGTGCCCGGCCGGTTTGAAAAACGCTTTCTGCGCGCCATCACCTGCGAGGGGCGGGCAGCCTTCCCGCAAACCGTCGAAGCGCTTGCGGAACGGGTCTATCTGCTCGACAACGACTGCGGACTGGCGGAGGACTATCTGCGCGTCATCCGTGAGCACGCGCTGCGGCGCGGTCTGGAGCTGATTGTCTGCCCCGCCCCCCTGCTGCCGGAGCGCACCGAGGCGGTGCTGGTTCCGGATCTGCACCTTGCTTTTCTCACCGCGGATGCGGAACTGCCATGCCCGCACGCCGCCGTGCGGCATATCCGGCTCGACGCCATTCCGGACAGCGCCCGTCTGCGCGCGCTGCGCACCCGCATGCGCGCCGACAAGCGTCTGCAGCAGCAGTCGATCGACGCCGCAATCCGCCAGCTTCAGGCGGCAAAGCTGCTGCACGACGAGTTGGAGGCCGTCTACCAGCCGTGCATGGACTTTGACGCGCTCACTGCGTTCACCGACCAACATCTCCAAACGCTGCTGGCATAGACTTTCGCCCGGCTTTGTGGTACAATACGATCAGAACACCCAACAGCAGAGAGGAGACGGCACATGATCCGCAAAGCAACCCGTGAGGACATTCCGGGCGTTGTGCGCATTTACGACGCGATTCTGGAGCAGGAGGCAGCCGGCGCCTGTACGACCGGCTGGATCGCAGGCGTGTACCCGACTGAGCAGACGGCGCTGGACGCTCTGGCGCAGGAGGAGCTGTTTGTGCTGGATACCGGCGGCGCGATCGTGGCGGCGGCCAAAATCAATCAGGAGCAGGTGCCGGAGTATGCCAACGCCGGCTGGGAATTTCCTGCACCGGAACAGGAAGTGCTCGTACTGCACACCCTCGTTGTCGCGCCGGATGCGGCAGGCAAGGGCTACGGCACGCAGTTCGTTCGCTTTTACGAGGCGCTCGCCGCGCAGCGCGGCTGTCCCTATCTGCGGATGGGCACGAACGCGCGCAACACGGCGGCGCGGACACTTTATCGCAAGCTGGGCTACAAGGAGGTCGGAATCGTGCCGTGTACCTTCAACGGCATCCCCGGCGTGCAGCTTGTGTGTCTGGAAAAGAAGCTCCAGTCTGAATCCCAGTGAATCAAAAAGCGGCGAGATCGCATTCTCGCCGCTTTTTTTGTTACTGCCAATTCTGCATGCACTTCTCCAGCAAAGCAATCAGTTCGTTTTTTTCCGCTTCCGAAAGCGCGGAAAGCAGCGCTTCACCGCTCGCATCTGCACCATGATGGTGCAGATAATGGCCGCATTTCCGCATCAGCAGAATCACCGCATCATCCAGAGACTGCTCCTCCGGCTCCTGTGCCGCCGTCCCAAAATGCGCCTGCCCCCGCGGGCACCGCAATTGATCCGCCGGACAATGATTTTCACACTGTGGGCACACCATTTCCTTATTTTCTGTTTGTTTCATATGACACACCTTTCTCAGTATAAATCCGCGATCAGCTTCACGCACGTTTCGATTCCCAGAACGCCGCTGTCCAGCGCAATGTGATAATTCTGCGCGACGCCCCACTCCGTGTCCGTGTAGAATCGGTAGTAGGCTTTGCGCCGCTTATCCTTGTCCCGAAGGCGCTTTTCCGGGGATTCCTCCCGCTCGCCGTAGACCTGAACGATGCGCTTTGCACGCTTTTGCAGGTCCGCGTGGATAAAAACCTTCAGGCAGTCGTGCGTATCGCCCAGAATATAGTCTGCACAGCGGCCAACGATCACACAGGGTTCTTTTTCCGCCAGATCCAGGATGACCTTTCTCTGGATGGTCCAAAGGTAGTCCTGGGTGCAAAGACCGTCGAACGACGAACGGCCGGCAGCGAACGCGTTCGCCAGCCAGTGGCCATGGGGCGCATACTCGCCCTTGTCGGCAATGTACGCCTTTGCCAGACCGCTTTCCTCCGCAATTTTTTCAATCAGTTCCGAATCATAGCACGGGATCCCCAGCTTCTGCGCCGTCTCCCGGCCGATCGTCCTGCCGCCGCTGCCAAATTCGCGGCTGATGGTAATCATCCGGTTGCTCATGCCGTTGCCTCCTTTCATTGATTGATATCTCCTTCCTCACGCAATTCCCGATAGGTGCGCACGATCACAAAAGCGGCAATGAAGAATGTCAGGATATCCGCCGCCGGGAACGAATACAGCAGGCCGTCCAAGCCGAAAAAGGCCGGCAGAAGGATGGGCAGCGCCACGCCGAAAACGACTTCACGCGCCAGAGAAATGAGCGTGGACTGTACCGCCTTGCCAAGCGCCTGCAGATAGATAAACGTGCCCTTGTTCACCGTCGCAAGCACCATCATGCAAAGGTAAACGCGGAAGCTCTTCACCGCAAATTCCGTATAATACGCGCTTTCGTTCCCCGCGCCGAAGATGCCGATCAGCTGTTTTGGCAGCAGCTCCACGATCAAAAGCGCGACGAAGCCGACGGCAGCTTCGGTAATCAGTAGGTAGGTAAACAGCGTTTTTGCCCGATCTTTGCGCTGCGCGCCGATGTTGTAGCCGACAACCGGAATGCATCCGGCGGCAGTCCCGACGGCGATGGAGATCACGATCTGGAAGAACTTCATCACGATGCCGAGCACCGCCAGCGGAATCTGCGCATACGCCGCCTGTCCGAAGACTGGATCCATTGCGCCGTATTTCGTGCACATATTCTGCACCGCCGCCATGGACACGACCAGCGACGCCTGCGACAGAAAGCTCGTAATGCCCAGGGGCAGGAATTTGCGCATCAGCGAGCCGCTGAGCCGGAAGCTGCTCCGCTCCAGCCGGAGCGCCTTCATGTGGAACAGATACCAAACCGACAGCACCGCCGTCAGGATTTGTCCGATCACCGTGGCAACCGCCGCGCCCATCATGCCCATTTTCAGCGGGAAAATGAAGATCGGGTCGAGAATGATGTTGGTCACAGCGCCGGCCACGGTGGTGACCATGGCAAATTGGGGGCTGCCGTCGGAGCGGATGATGGGGTTCATCGCCTGACCGAACATATAAAACGGGATGCCGAGCGTAATCCAGAAGAAGTATTCCCGCGCGCAGGCGAAGGTCTCCTCATTCACCCGGCCGCCGAACGCGGTCAGGATCGGGTTCATGAAGATCAGATAGACCGCAGTCACGACCACGCTGCTGATCAAGCAGAGCAAAACTGCGTTGCCGACGCTTCGGTGGGCGTCCTCTTTGCGGTTTGCGCCGAGGCTGATGCTGACGAACGCGCAGCAGCCGTCGCCGATCATCACGGCAATCGCCAGCGCCACGACCGTCAGCGGAAACACCACCGTGTTCGCAGCGTTGCCGTAGGAGCCAAGATAGTCCGCATTGGCGATAAAAATCTGGTCAACGATATTATACAACGCCGCGACCAGCAGTGAAATCACGCAGGGCACCGCATACTTCTGCATCAACTTTCCAATTTTTTCTATTTCCAGAAATGCATTTGATTTTTGATCCATTGGAATCGCCTCCAGAAAATAAAAAGAGCGTGCAGCGAAAAAGTCGGATTTACGCTGCACGCTACACACTTTTGGGTTCCGGTCAGTTCAGATACGCTCCAACCGGGCTTTGATTGTATTGCTTGATTACTTTGATGATGATGGAATCATCGGGCTGCACGGTTTCCTCTACGATCCGATGCCGCACCCGGTTTCGTTCGAGCGTCTGCTTGTAATGCTCGACCTCATCCCGCACCTGCTTTGCCGCGTATGTATGCTCAAGGTCTTCCTTCAGCATGAAATGCAGCGTCTGGCAGATGCAAGCTGCCTTGACTCGTTTCATTCGCGCACCTCCCTCTGGCGGTCACCGTCCCTGAAACATGACGCCGAAAATGAAAAACAGCGTGGAAAGCAACTGGATTTACGCAGTTACGCTACACGCTGTTATGACTATTATACGCTGTTTTTTTGAAAAAGTCAAAGAAACTTTTTTACTCCAGCTCAAACGTTCCGGTGTAAAGCTGGTAATACTGGCCCTTCTGCGCCAGCAAATCGTCGTGTGTGCCGCGCTCGATGATGCGGCCGTGCTCCAGCACCAGAATGACGTCCGAATTTTTAACCGTGGACAGGCGGTGCGCAATGACAAACACCGTTCGCCCCTCCATCAGCGCATCCATGCCGCGCTGGACGATGGCCTCTGTTCTGGTGTCCACGGAAGACGTCGCCTCGTCCAGGATCATCACCGGCGGGTCTGCCACAGTGGCGCGTGCAATGGAGACCAACTGCCGCTGCCCCTGCGAAAGATTCGCGCCGTTCCCGGTCAGGAGGGTCTGGTAGCCCTGCGGCAGGCGCGTGATGAAATCGTCCGCTCCCGCCAGCTTCGCCGCGGCAATGCATTCCGCGTCCGTCGCGTCCAGCTGGCCGTACCGGATGTTTTCCATAACAGTGCCGGTGAACAAATTGGTGTCCTGCAGGACGATGCCGAGGGAGCGCCGCAGGTCGCTCTTGCAGATCTGATTGATGTTGATGCCGTCATAGCAGATCTTCCCGTCTGCGATGTCATAAAACCGGTTGAGCAGATTCGTGATGGTCGTCTTGCCGGCGCCGGTCGCGCCGACAAACGCCACCTTCTGCCCCGGCTTTGCGTACAGGCTCACGTTGTGCAGCACCGTCTTCCCCGGCTCATAGGCAAAGTCCACGTCGAACAGGCGCACATCCCCCGTCAATCTGGTATAGGTGGCCGTGCCGTTCTCCGGATGAGGCTGCTTCCATGCCCAGACGCCGGTCCGCTCCGCGCATTCCGTCAGCGTGCCGTTCTCCTCGCGCGCGTTGACCAACGTCACAGAGCCGCTGTCCGTCTCCGGCTGCTCATCCATCAGGCCGAAAATGCGCTCCGCGCCGGCCAGTCCCATGACGACAGCGTTGACCTGATGCGAGACCTGGCCGATGTTGCCGACGAACTGCTTCGTCATATTGAGAAACGGTACTACAATACTGATTTGAATGGCCAGCCCGGACAGGCTCAGATTCGGCACATCGGAAAGCAGCAGCACGCCGCCCACGATGGCAACGATCACATACAGGACGTTTCCGATGTTGTTCAGGATCGGCCCCAGCGTATTGGCATACTTGTTGGCGCGTTCGGACACGGTGAAGAGTTCTTCATTCAGCCGGTCAAAGTCCGCCTTGCTCGCCTCCTCGTGGCAGAAGACCTTGATGACCTTCTGGCCGTTGAGCATTTCCTCGGCAAAGCCCTCGATCTTGCCAAGGGCAGTCTGCTGGCGGAAGAAGTATTTGGCCGAGCCGCCGCCCAGCTTTTTTGTGATCCAGATGCTCACCGCCACACCCAGCAGCACAACCAGCGTCAGCCAGACGCAGTAATAGAGCATGATGCAGAACATCGTGAGAACGGTGATCGCCGAAACGAGCAGCTGTGGGAAGCTCTGCGAGATCATCTGCCGCAGGGCATCGATATCGTTGGTGTAGTAGCTCATGATATCCCCGTGGTTGTTCGTGTCAAAGTATTTGACGGGCAGGCGCTGCATGCCGCCGAACATGCGCTCGCGCAGCTTTTTCAACGTTCCCTGCGTGATGATGGCCATGAACTGATTGTAAGTAAAGCCCGCCAGCAGCGACAGGAGATAAAAGACCGCCAGCAGGACGACCAGCCGGAGAATCTGCGGCCCGACCGCGCTCCAGTCGCCGCTCTGCCAGCTCCCCTCCACCACTGCAATGATATTCTGCATAAAGACCGAGGGGATCGAGCTGACCACTGCGTTGAACACGATACACAGCACCGCGGCGGGCAGCAGGACCGGATAGAAGTTGCACATCATGCGAAACAGCCGGCCGATTGTGCGCTTTTTCCCTTTTTTACGCTCCAATGCTGTCACCCGCCTTATTCTGAGAGGTATAAATCTCGCGATAGATCGCGTTGTTTGCCAGAAGCTCCGTATGCGTGCCGATGGCGTGGATCCTGCCGCCGTCCATCACAACGATCCGGTCTGCATCCTCCACGGATGCCGTGCGCTGGGCGATGATGATCTTGGTCGTCTCCGGGATGTATTCCCACATTGCCTTGCGAATTCTGGCGTCAGTCTTCGTATCCACCGCGCTCGTAGAATCGTCCAGAATCAGAATTTTGGGCTTTTTCAGCAGCGCTCTGGCAATGCACAGCCGCTGCTTCTGCCCGCCGGACACATTGGCGCCGCCCTGCTCGATGTAGGTATCGTAGCCCGCGGGGAGCTGCGAAATGAACTCGTCCGCGCAGGCCAGCCTGCAGGCCTGCACCAGTTCCTCGTCCATAGCCTCCGGATTGCCCCAGCGAAGGTTTTCCCGGATCGTTCCGGAAAACAAAACGTTCTTTTGCAGCACCACCGCCACCTGATTGCGCAGCGTTTCCAGATCGTAATCGCGCACGTCCGCCCCGCCGACCCGGACGATGCCCTCCGTCACGTCATACAGGCGGGGAATCAACTGGATCAGTGAAGATTTGGAGGAGCCGGTGCCGCCGATGATGCCGATGGTCTCGCCAGACCGGATGTGCAAGTCGATATCCTCCAGCGCCATCCGCTCCGCCTGCGGCGAATACTTGAAGCTGACATGCTCAAAGGAGACGGAGCCATCTGCAACGTCGTACAGAGGATGTTCCGGGTTCGTGAGCGTGCTCGTTTCCGTCAGAACCTCTACGATGCGCTTGCCCGATTCGTCGGCCATCAGAATCATCACGAACACCATGGACAGCATCATCAGGCTGTTGAGCATCATGAAGCTGTACGTCAGCAGGGCGGAAAACTGCCCCACGTCCAGATCGAGACCGCGCGAAGTAATGATGGTGTACGACCCGAAGGACAAAACAAAAACCATCACCGTGTAAATGCAAAACTGCATCATCGGCCCGTTCAGTGCCAGAATCCGCTCTGCTCTGGTGAAATCGGCACAGACCTCCTCCGCTGCGGCGTCGAATTTTTTCTGCTCGTAGTCCTCCCGAACAAACGCTTTGACCACGCGCATGGCTTTCACATTTTCCTGAATGGAGCCGTTCAGCCGGTCATACTTCTTGAACACCTTTTTGAACTGCGGCATAGTCTTATAGATCACAAGCCCCAGTCCCACGGCAAGCAGCGGTAAAACAAGCAGGAAAATCCATGCCATCCTCCCGCCCATGAGGAAAGCCATCACAAAAGCAAACACCAGCATCAGCGGCGCGCGGATGGCCGTTCGGATGATCATCATATACGCGTTTTGCACATTGGTGACGTCCGTCGTCATGCGCGTCACCAGAGACGAGGCCAGAAACTTGTCGATGTTTTCGAACGAGTAGTTCTGAATGCTGTAGAACAGATCCTTGCGGAGATTTTTCGCAAGTCCGCAGGAGGCCGTCGCACAGGTACTGCCCGCCAGCGCGCCGAACAGGAGCGAAAGCGCAGCCATAACGACCAGAAGCCCTCCATACCGGACGATCACGCCGAGCGTGCAGCCCGCCTTGATCTCATTCACCAAGTTCGCAATGATAAAGGGAATGATGCATTCCATCGCGACCTCCAACCCCTCCAGAATCGGGGTTGCGATCGAAACCTTTTTATATTCCCGGATGCTTTTTGCAAGTTTTTTGAACATCTGAATCGGAATCCTTTCCAAATAAAAAGAGCAGTGTTCATCAACTGGATTTACGTGATCAACACTACTCGTTTGTTTGTTTCATTGTTCAGTTCTGTCAGCAGCAGGGGCTGAAGCACGGATTACAGCAGAGATTGAGCAGGCACATGTCTGCGCACCAGCTCCCGGTTCCGAAGCCGGTGTTCGGGTAACGCGTGCTGTACGTGGCATACGCCGCGCCGCCGGACTCCAGCTCGCGCACAAGCTGCTGGAACTGCATGTTGTTCGGCTCCATCGCCGCGGCGCGGCGCGCATGCTCCAGCGCCGTGACCCGGTTGCCGAGCGCAGAATTTGCCACCGCACTGAGGAAAAACCACGTGCCGTCGCGCGCATCCGCCGGCACGCCGGAGAGCGCGTTGAGCGCCTCCTGAAAGTGCCCGGTGTTGATGTAATTCATCGCCGCCTGATACTCCGTGCGCTGCTGCGCGCCCGCGCCGGAGTTCGCGCCCCAGCCGCTGTAGCCGCCGTATCCGCTGTAGCCGCCGGAATTGCCATAAGCGCCGCCGGCGCCGTAAGCGTTGGCCGTGCCGTTTTTGATCTGGTCATAGGCGGCGTTGATCTCGTTCATTCTTTCCGCCGCGTATGGGTCGTTCGGATTGCGGTCGGGGTGATATTTTTTGGCGAGCTTTCGGTAAGCCGCCTTGATCTCTTCGTCTGATGCATCTCTGGAGACACCGAGGACTTCATATGGGTCTTTCATCCGGCGTTCCTCCTGTTTGTTTCTGTTTTGCCATGGCCGCCTCGTATCGCTGCCAGACACCGGAATATAAAATGTTGCGCAGCAGCTCCGCATCCTGCACCAGCGGCAGTTTTTCAAACGTCTCCGCGCATGCGCCGAGCTGCGTGGTCAAAATTGCTTTGTAATCGTCTCGCCCATATCCGGCGGCGTCCAGCGCCAGAAGCGGGTTGTAGCGGCCGCGCCGCTTGTCCTCGCGCAGGTCGATGACCGCGTCGAGCAGGTAGATAAAGCGCCCCAGCGCCTCTCCAAACGGCCGCAGATACACGCTCCACAGCCCGTCCATCACAAACAGCTCGCCCATCAGACGGCCGAAGCACCCGGCTGCTGCGTCCGGCTCCTGTATCCCGGCGTGCTCGATCTCCGAAAGCTCCGCCATGCACCGCTCGATCGCACCGCACTGGCGCGGATACTGCGCGCAGACCGCCTGATACCGCTCGGTGAGAAACTCCGCCTCCCAGAACTGCAGCACACTGCCATCGTCCTCCCAGTCGTCCCGGCAGTTGTGGTACGCCAGCGCGACATTCATGTCGGCGGCATAGTCCGTCACCGCGGACTGCCAGCAGTAATGCTTCCGGAACGGATGCGCCACGCACGTCTCCATACGAGACTGCTCCTCCGGCTCATACATCGCCGTCAGCAGCAGCACCAGAAACGTCATGTCATAGGTCAGCGCCACACGGCCGAAAAAGCCATGCCGCTGCTTGAGCACGTGGCACAAACCGCAGTAGCAGCCCTTGTAGCGGCTGAGCTGTGCTTTTGACAGCAGCTTTTGGTTGGCAATGATATAACCGAACAATGGCTCGTTCCTCTCTTAAAAATCAGGTCTTGCGCTGGAACGAAGTGCCGCACTTGCGGCAGACAATGTTGATCTTCCCTTTTCCGCGCGGAACACGCAGCCGCGTCCGGCAGGCCGGGCATTTGAAAAAGCGGAAATCCTTGCGCTGATGCCAGCGGTCCACCATGCCGCGCACGCCGCTCGTCACCCGGTAACGCAGCCGGAGATACGCGCCGTTTTCCTTCTGCCGCTGGTAGATGTTGCGGGAGAACATGCGGAAGTAGATATAAATCAGCAGTACAATGGCGATGCTGGACAGCGCCGCCCCGCCGCGGCCGCGGACAAACAGCCCCACGACCAAAAGCACAAGCACCACGATGGACAGCATCCGGTTCAGTGCGTCCGCGCCGTTCCGGCCCATCATAAATTTTGCAAGCCGAGCTCTCATATCGGATCACCTTTCGGCAGAAATCAATCTTTCTTTATCCTATCACACGGATCGCCGAAATATATCAAGATTTTGTGAACGTTAAACCGCACCGCTTCGTTTTTTCCCTTTGTACAGCTCCGCAAACGCAGCGCCACCCAAAATGCACGCCGCGCCGACCATCTGTACGGCGCTCATCCGCTCGTCCAGAAACAGCGCCGAGAACACCAGCGCCGACAGCGGGTCGAGATAGCTGCAAACCGCGACGGTCTGCGCGGGCAGCTCCGGGATGGAGGAAAAGTAGAGGTAGCACGCAGCGCCCGTATTCACAACGCCGAGCACGGCCGTCGCAATGACGGATTCCGTGCTCCACGATACCGGCGGCTGGTCTGTCACAAGATTGTACACCGCCACCACCGCACAGGCCACAAGGATCTGGATCGTCGTGCGCTCCAGTCCGGCGATGCCGGTCACATGCTTGCACGCGAGGATCATCACCGCATACAGCAGCGCGGACAGCACGCCATACACAAACCCGAGCGAGAGACCCGAAAATGATGCTCTCACGCCGTTAACGAAGAACATTCCCGCCAGCACCACGACAATGCCCACAAGATGCTGCCCCGTCAGCTTTTCGCGGAACAGCACCGGCGCCAGAAGCAGCACAAACACCGGCCCGCTGTAGTACAGCAGCGTCGCCATGCTGACGCTCGAGAGCCGGTACGCACCGAACAGGAAAATCCAGCTCAGCCCCATCGCCGCGCCTGACAGCAGCAGCACCGGCCACTGGCGGCGGATCGCCTCCTTGTGGAGCTGCTGCCGCGTGGCAAAAAATAAAATCACCAGCAATGCGCCGCCGATGATCGTACGCGACAGGACGATCTGCTCGCTGGTCATGGCTATCTGGTTTGCAACGATCCCGTTCATGCCGAAAATCAGCAGCGAGATCAGATATTTGAAAAGTTGTTTCCGGTTTTTCATAATCGCCCCTCACTTTTTGCAATTATATGAGAAACCAGAACAAACTGCAAGTCTAAAATCATCATTCCATACGCAAAAATGTGCCGGGCCGCATTTTGCAGCCCGGCATATTTTCTTTGGATTACAGTGCGTTGGAAATGTTGGCGAGCTCGGACAGATCGACGCCGTCGTCCTCCGGCTCCTCCGGCGTCCGCTGGACGTCCTCGTTGGTTTCGAAATCGCGGTAAACCGCGAGACCGGAACCGGCGGGGATCAGCTTGCCAATGATGACGTTTTCCTTCAGGCCGATGAGGTGATCGACCTTGCCCTTGATGGCGGCGTCCGTGAGGACCTTGGTGGTCTCCTGGAACGAGGCCGCGGACAGGAAGCTCTCGGTGGCCAGCGACGCCTTGGTGATGCCCATGAGGACCTGCGTGCAGATGGCCGGAACGAGGTCGGTCTCCCCCGCCGCAATGCGCTCCTCGATCCTGCGGTTGGTCGCCTTGAACTCGTTGATGTCCACAATCGCGCCGGAGAGCAGTTCGGTGCTGCCGGCGTCCTCCACGCGCACCTTCCGCATCATCTGGCGTACGATGATCTCGATGTGCTTATCGTTGATATCGACGCCCTGCTGACGGTACACCTTTTGGACTTCCTGAATGATATACTGCTGGCACTCGGACACGCCGCAGACACGCAGCACATCGTGCGGGTTATAGGCGCCCGCAGTAAGCGGCTGGCCTTTTTCGACCGTATCGCCCGCGCTGACAAGAATGCCTGCGGAGTACGGGATGTTATAGGTGACGGTCTCGCCGTCGTCGGGATTGACGACGGAAACGGCAAAGATGGAGTTTTTCTTCGTCTCCTCGATGCTGACCGTGCCGCTGATCTCGGCAAGCTGCGCCATTTTCTTCGGCTTGCGCGCCTCGAACAGCTCCTCAACACGCGGAAGACCTTGCGTGATATCGTCGCCTGCGACGCCGCCGGTGTGGAAGGTACGCATCGTAAGCTGCGTGCCGGGTTCGCCGATGGACTGCGCCGCGATGACGCCGACAGCCTCGCCGGCATTGACCGGCTTGCCGATGGCGAGGTTGATGCCGTAGCACTTGGCGCAGACGCCGCTCTTGGCCTCGCACGTCATGACGCTGCGGATCTTCACCTGTTCAATGTCGTTGGCTTCGAGCACTGCCACGTCGGCGGGCATGAGCATGTGATTCGTGTCGAACAGCACCTCGCCGGTCTTGGGCGACACGACGGGTTCTGCCGGGTAGCGACCGTGGATGCTCTCGGCCAGACTCTGGACCTCCTGTCCCTTGTCGTAGACCGTGTGCGCCATGATGCCTTCGGTCGTGCCGCAGTCGTCCTCACGGATGATGACGTCCTGCGAAACGTCGACGAGACGGCGGGTCAGGTAGCCGGAGTCTGCAGTACGCAGCGCGGTATCGGCCAGACCCTTGCGTGCGCCGCGGGAGGAGATGAAGTATTCCAGAACGGACAGACCTTCGCGGTAGTTGGACTTGATCGGGATCTCGATGGTCTTACCGGCAGTGTTTGCGATCAGGCCGCGCATACCGGCGAGCTGACGGATCTGCGCCATGGAGCCACGGGCGCCGGAGTCCGCCATCATATAGATGGGGTTGAACTCATCCAGGCAGTCCTGCAGCGCCGCGGTAACGTCCTTCGTGGTCTGCTCCCATTCGGAGACAGCCAGACGGTAGCGTTCGTCCTCGGTGATGAAGCCGCGCTTGTATTTCTTTTCGATGTTGATGACCTTTTTCTCGGTTGCCGCAATCAGTTCCTTCTTCGCCTCCGGCACGGTCATATCCGCGATGGAGATCGTGATGGCGCCGATGGTGGAGTACTTATAGCCGAGCGCCTTGACATTGTCAAGCACCTCCGTGGCAACCGTGAAGCCGTGCTTCTCGATGCAGCGGTCGATGATCTTGCCAAGCTGCTTCTTGCCGACCTTGAAGCTGATCTCATGGTCGAACATATGCTCCGGATCGGTGCGGTCGACGTAGCCGAGATCCTGCGGGATGGGTTCGTTGAAGATGATGCGGCCGACCGTGGTGCGGATCACGCGGTGCAGCACCTCGCCGTCCACCTCTCTGGACACGCGCACGAGGATCGGCGCGTGCAGGCCGATATCGCCGTAGTTGTAGGACATGATGGCCTCTTCCGGGTCGCGGTAGAGCTTCACCGGCTTGTATTCCGGCTTTCTGCCGCCCTCGGCCTCGGCCTTTTTCTCGGCCGCAACAAAGTCGTCGGCGTCAACGATCTCGTTCACGGGAAGGTCGGTGTCGCCGGCGTCGGTGACGAAGACCTGCTCCGCGCCCTTTTCGGCCTTGCCCAGACGGACATAGGTCAGGTAGTAGGAGCCGAGGATCATATCCTGCGTCGGCACCGTGACGGGGTGGCCGTCCTGCGGGCGCAGGAGGTTATTCGCCGAGAGCATGAGGATGCGGGCTTCGGCCTGCGCCTCCGCGGACAGCGGAACGTGGATGGCCATCTGGTCGCCGTCGAAGTCGGCGTTGAACGCGGTGCAGCACAGCGGGTGCAGCTTCAGCGCGCGGCCCTCGACAAGAACCGGCTCGAACGCCTGAATGCCGAGGCGGTGCAGCGTCGGCGCGCGGTTGAGCATGACGGGATGATCCTTGATAACGACCTCCAGCGCGTCCCAGACCTCGGTGCGCTGCTTGTCGACCATCTTCTTGGCGGACTTGATGTTGTTGGCAATGCCGTCCTCCACCAGTTTCTTCATGACGAAGGGGCGGAACAGCTCAATGGCCATCTCCTTCGGCACGCCGCACTGGTAGAGCTTCAGATCCGGGCCAACGACGATAACGCTTCGGCCGGAGTAGTCGACGCGCTTGCCGAGCAGGTTCTGACGGAAACGGCCCTGCTTGCCCTTGAGCATGTCGGACAGGGACTTTAAAGCGCGCGAGTTGGCGCCTGTCACGGCGCGGCCGCGGCGGCCGTTGTCGATCAGCGCGTCCACCGCTTCCTGCAGCATGCGCTTCTCGTTGCGGACGATGATGTCCGGCGCGTTGAGCTGCATAAGCCGCTTGAGACGGTTGTTGCGGTTGATGACGCGGCGGTACAGGTCGTTCAGGTCGCTCGTTGCGAAGCGGCCGCCGTCGAGCTGCACCATCGGGCGAATCTCCGGCGGGATGACCGGCAGAATGTCGATAATCATCCACTCCGGGCGGTTGCCGGACTGGCGGAACGCCTCGACGACCTCCAGACGCTTGACGAGTTTGGCTTTCTTCTGGCCGCTGGCCTCCTGCAGCTCGGCGCGCAGCTGCGCGGAGAGCTGGTCGCAGTCAATCTGCTGCAGCAGCTTCTTGATGGCCTCGGCGCCCATACCGGCGTCAAAGTCGTCCTCATACTTTTCGCGCATGTCGCGGTATTCTTTTTCACTGAGGATCTGGCACTTCTGCAGCGGCGTGAATCCGGGATCGGTCACGATGTAGGAGCCGAAATACAGCACCTTTTCCAGAATGCGCGGGGTGAGGTCGAGGATCAGGCCCATGCGGGACGGGATGCCCTTGAAATACCAGATGTGGGACACAGGCGCTGCCAGCTCAATGTGGCCCATGCGCTCACGGCGCACCTTGGACTTCGTGACCTCGACGCCGCAGCGGTCACAGACCTTGCCCTTATAGCGGATTTTTTTATACTTGCCGCAGTGGCATTCCCAGTCCTTCGTGGGTCCGAAAATGCGCTCGCAGAACAGGCCGTCGCGCTCCGGCTTGAGCGTGCGGTAGTTGATGGTCTCCGGCTTCTTCACCTCACCGGAGGACCAGGAGAGAATCATTTCAGGGGAGGCAATACCGATCTGTATCGCATCAAACGGCGTGTAACTCATATTTTACTCCTCCTCCTTGTCGTCATAATCGTCGCTGTCATCGAGCGTGATCAGGTCGCTGTCGTCATCCACCGGGACGTCCTCAATGGTGAAGCCGCCGCCCGTGATCTCGTCGTCATCGGACGCGTACGTCATCTCGTCGCGCATGCCGGGGATATAATCGTCCTCATCGTCCTTCAGCTCGATCTCGTTGCCGTCCTTGTCGAGGACGCGCACGTCCAGGCACAGGGACTGCAGCTCTTTAATGAGCACCTTAAAGGATTCCGGCACGCCCGGCTGCGGAATGTTCTCGCCCTTGACGATCGCTTCGTAGGTGCGGACGCGGCCGGTGACGTCGTCGGACTTCACGGTCAGGATCTCCTGCAGGGTGTAAGCCGCGCCGTAAGCCTCCAGCGCCCAGACTTCCATTTCGCCGAAGCGCTGGCCGCCGAACTGCGCCTTGCCGCCGAGCGGCTGCTGCGTGACGAGGCTGTACGGGCCGGTGCTGCGGGCGTGGATCTTATCATCCACGAGGTGGTGGAGCTTCAGGAAGTAGACCCAGCCGACGGTGACGTCGTTGTCGAACTTCTGGCCGGTGCGGCCGTCGTACAGCACGCTCTTGCCGTCCTCGCGCAGCCCCGCCTGACGGAGCGTCTCGCGGATGGTCTCCTCGTTCGCGCCGTTGAAGACCGGGGTCGCAACCTTCCAGCCGAGCGCCTGCGCCGCGTAGCCGAGGTGCACTTCGAGCATCTGGCCGATATTCATACGGGACGGGACGCCCAGGGGGTTCAGCACGATGTCCAGCGGCGTGCCGTCCGGCAGATACGGCATATCCTCGCGCGGGAGGATGCGGGAAACGACGCCCTTGTTGCCGTGGCGGCCGGCCATCTTGTCGCCAACGGAGATCTTGCGCTTCTGCGCAATGTAGACGCGCACGACCTCGTTCACGCCGGGCGACATCTCGTCGCCGTTTTCCCGGGTAAAGCGCTTGACGTCCACCACGATGCCGGCTTCGCCGTGCGGCACCTTCAGCGAGGTGTCGCGCACTTCCCTGGCCTTCTCGCCGAAGATGGCACGCAGCAGGCGCTCCTCCGCGGTGAGGTCGGTCTCGCCCTTCGGGGTGACCTTGCCGACCAGAATGTCGCCGCTGCGCACCTCCGCGCCGACGCAGATGATGCCGCGGTCGTCGAGGTACTTCAGCGCATCGTCGCCGACGCCCGGGATATCGCGGGTGATCTCCTCGGGGCCGAGCTTCGTATCGCGCGCGTCGCACTCAAACTCTTCAATGTGAATGGAGGTATACACGTCCTCCATCACGAGGCGCTCGTTGATGAGAACGGCGTCCTCGTAGTTGTAGCCTTCCCACGTCATGAAGCCGACGAGAAGGTTCTTACCAAGGCTGATCTCACCCTGCGAGGTGGCCGGGCCGTCCGCGATGACGTCGCCCTCGGCCACCCGGTCGCCCACGGCGACGATCGGGCGCTGGTTGATGCAGGTGCCCTGGTTGGAGCGGGCAAACTTGATCAGGCTGTAATCCTTGATCTCGCCGCCGTCATACTTGATCTTAATGTTCGTGGCGGACACGGAGAGCACCGTGCCGTCGCCCTCCGCGAGGATGACCACGCCGGAGTCCACGCACAGCTTATGCTCGATGCCGGTGGCGACGATCGGCGCTTCGGTGACCATCAGCGGCACGGCCTGACGCTGCATGTTCGCGCCCATCAGCGCGCGGTTCGCGTCGTCGTTTTCGAGGAACGGGATCATAGCCGTTGCGATGGAGACCATCATGCGCGGGGAAATATCGACGTAATCCACGCGGTCGCGGTCCACTTCCACGATCTCGTCGCGGTGGCGGCAGGTGATACGCTCGTTGATGAGGCAGCCGTTTTCGTCCACAGGCTCGGACGCCTGCGCCACGATGTAGTTGTCTTCCACGTCGGCGGTCATATATTCGACCTCGTCCGTCACGCGGCAGGTGCCCTTTTCCACGCGGCGGAACGGCGTCGCAAGGAAGCCGTACTCGTTCACGCGGGCATAGGACGCGAGGTAGCTGATGAGACCGATGTTCGGACCTTCCGGCGTCTCGATCGGGCACAGGCGGCCATAGTGGCTGTAGTGCACGTCGCGCACGTCGAAGTTCGCGCGCTCGCGGGACAGGCCGCCGGGGCCCAGCGCGGACATACGGCGCTTGTGCGTCAGCTCCGCGAGGGGATTGGTCTGGTCCATGAACTGCGACAGCGGAGAGCTGCCGAAGAATTCCTTGATTGCCGCGGTGACCGGGCGGATGTTGATGAGGGACTGCGGCGTGACCACGTCGAGATCCTGCAACGTCATGCGCTCGCGGATCACGCGCTCCATGCGGCTGAAGCCGATGCGGAACTGGTTTTGCAGCAGCTCGCCCACGCTGCGCACGCGGCGGTTGCCGAGATGGTCGATATCGTCCGGCTCACCTACGCCGTGCGCCAGGCAGCAGAGGTAGTTGACGGAGGCGAACATGTCGTCCACGATGATGTGCTTCGGCACAAGCAGATCCAGATTCTCCTCGATAGCCTCTTTCAGCGCGTCGCCCTCGTACTGCTCCATGAGCTGGCGGAGGATGATGCCGCGCACACGCTCCTTCACACCGACCTCAGCGGGGTCGAAATCGACGAAGTGCTTCATATCGACCATGCCGTTACTGAACACACGGACGGTCTCGCCGTCCACCTTCAGGTACACGTCCACGACGCCAGCGTCGTCGATCGCCTCGGCGCGCTCGCGCGTGAGCACCTCGCCCGCCTCGGCCAGAATCTCGCCGGTCAGCGGGTCGGCAACGGGCGCGGCCAGCTCAAACCCGGCGATGCGGGCGCGCAGCGCCAGCTTCTTATTGAATTTATAGCGGCCGACGTTGGAAATGTCGTAGCGGCGGCGGTCAAAGAACAGGCCGTCCAGCAGCGTTTCGGAGCTTTCCACCGTCGGGGGATCGCCCGGGCGCAGCTTGCGGTAGATCTCAAGCAGCGCCTCCTCGCGGGAGACGTTGGCGTCCTTGTCCAGCGTGGCGACGATACGCGCGTCGTTGCCGAACACTTCCTTGAGCTGCTCGTCCGTCACCGCGCCGGTGGTCACGCTGGGGATGCAGGACAGCCAGGTGTTCGGATCGTCCGCCTTGTAAGCGCCCATCGCCTTCAGGAACCAGGTCACGGGGAGCTTGCGGTTTTTATCAATGCGGCAATAGAAAATGTCGTTCAGGTCGGTCTCGTACTCCAGCCACGCGCCGTGGTACGGGATCACCGTCGTGCCGTAGGTCGAGTTGTACGCCTTATCGGTGCGCTTGTCATAATACACGCCGGGCGAACGCACGATCTGCGAAACGATGACGCGCTCCGCGCCGTTGATGACAAACGTGCCGCTCGGCGTCATGAGCGGGAAGTCGCCCATGAAGATCTCCTGTTCCTTGATCTCCTCGGTCTCCTTGTTGCGCAGACGAACGCTGACCTTCAGCGGAGCGGCATACGTGGCGTCGCGCGCCTTGCACTCCTCCTCCGTGTACTTCGGCTTCTCGTCCATGGAATAATCCACAAAGCGCAGCTCCAGATTGCCGGAATAGTCGGTTACCGCGTCAACGTCCTTAAATACGTCGCGCAGCCCCTCCTCCAGGAACCATTTGTACGAATTCTTCTGGATCTCCAGAAGGTTCGGCATGCTTTGGATCTCCTCGTAACGAGCAAAGCTCATTCGTTCGGTTTTCCCGTAGGTTACTGCCTTTGGCACCGCGAACACTCCTTTTCTTCGAGTTTTCAAACACCCGGTTCGGTTGTTAAATACTTTTTAAGCCCTGTTGCATTTTTGCGGCCGTTCCTGTACAATACTGGTGTGATGAAAGTGGGGGAGTTTCCCCTGCCGCAAAAAGTCATAGCGTGATATTTTACCATTCTGTTATACAGAATGTCAAGCAATATTTTGTGAATTTTCGATTCGGCAGGAGGAAAGGTGTCTCTTGCCGCTTTTTTATTGCCAAAATTCGATGGGAGGCGCCGCGGACTTGGACATTCGGGTGGTACTGTTGTTGATTGCGGAGGCTGCACTGGCGCTGTTGCTGCTGCGTCTGTCCGGCGCGCTGCCCACGGCGAAGCATGTGCTGGTCTCCGCCAGTCTGCTGGCGGCGGCGTTCGTGCTGCGTGGGCTCTGCCTGCCGTATGAAACTCTGGATTATCAGAACTTTCTGGCGGTCTGGGTGGACTTTTTCCGCCAGAACGGGGGTCTCTCCGCGCTGGGAATGCCGGTCGGGAATTATAATATACCGTATCTCTTCTTTCTGGCGCTGTTCTCCCGCTCGCCGATCCCCGATCTGTACCTCATCAAGTTGCTGAGCATTTTCTTCGACGTGGTGCTCGCGTGGGCGGTCATGCAACTTGCGGGGCGCTTTGTCCGCTCCCCTGCCCGGCGGCTGGCCTGCTTTTTCCTCGTGCTGTTCTGGCCGACGGTCGTGCTCAACGGCGCGCTGTGGGGGCAATGTGACAGCATTTACACCGCCTTCGCGGTGCTGAGCGTTTGGCTGGTTCTTGCCGGGCGCCCCGCGCTGGGCATGGCGAGCATCGCCGCCGCCTTCTCCTTTAAATTGCAGGCCGTGTTCGTTCTGCCGGTCTTTCTGCTGTTTTTGCTGGCGCGGCGCGTCAAGCTTTGGCACTTTCTGTTTTTTCCATCGGTGTGCGTTCTGATGGTGCTGCCCGCCGTGCTGGCCGGCCGGCCGCTGTGGGAGGCGCTGACGATCAGTCTGTCGCAGACCGGCAGCATCGGAGACGGGCTGAATTACAATTCTTCGTCGGTATTTGCCCTGTTTTCCAATGTGCAGAATCCGGCGCTTGCAGGAAAGCTCGGCATCCTTGCCGCCGCGCTCGTGATCGTGCTGCTGGCGATCCTGATCTGGAAACGCCGGGACGCCTGTTCCGACCGTGCGCTGTTGATTGCCGCGGTGCTGCTCGCGGCTGCGATTCCGTTTTTCCTTCCGCATATGCATGATCGGTACTTCTTCGCCGCCGACATTCTGACGCTCGCGCTCGCCGTCGTAGACCTACGGCTCGCTCCCCTGCCGCTGCTGTGTGAGTTTGCTTCCCTGCTCGGCTACCACGCGTATCTGAAGCTGCGCTACCTGCTGCCGATGTCTTACGGCGCCGGAGCGCTGATCGTAGTGCTGACCATACTGGCCGCAGCGCTGCTCGCCGCGCTCTTTTCTCCGGACAAAAAACTTCGCGGAAGCGCGTAAATTCGGTGTTGACAATTCCGGCTTTTCTGATATAATAGCTTTTGCACTTGAGAAATGCATGTGCGAGAGTGCTGGAATCGGTAGACAGGCACGTTTGAGGGGCGTGTGACAACCGTCGTGTGAGTTCAAGTCTCATCTCTCGCACCAAACAAGAAGACCCATCCGTTCGGATGGGTCTTCTTGTTTTGGCTCGAGCCGGACTGCAAACCGGCGCAGCGCCTTCCATCATTTGCATTTGCGCAAAACGCGGACGTCTGCTATACTGCGTGCAGAGAAAAAGAATTCTCCTCACAAACGCATTTCGCCCGGCAGAAATATCTGCCGGGCGCTTTTTTATGATTCTACGAAAGACTCTTACTCTGCCGATTTCCACAGCATGCGGTTGTCTTCAAACGACACGGTCACGCGGCCGGAATCCTCCAGCCACGAGAGGTACGAGCGAACCGTGCTGCCAACCAACACATACTGCTCAAAATTCATCACCAGACCGTAGTCCGTAAACACCTTCTGCAGCAGCTCCTCAAACGTGGACGGCACCGCGCACAGCCGCACCAGATGCTCCGCAACCTCGTGCACCTTGCGGCGGTTGCAGTCAATGAGCGCCGTCAGATCGGCAGCCGCCTCCGCGTGCGCGGGGACAAACATCTTGGCGTCCAGCGCCTGTACCCGATCGAGTGTATCGAGATACGCCGTCACGTCGTAGATGAACGAGATCTGGTATTTCTCCAGTGTCGCCTCGCTGCTGAGACAATCGGCCACAAACGCGACGCCGTCCGGCGTGCGCACACCGATCATATCAAAGAAATGGCCCGGCAGAGGGATGATCTCCAACTCCCTGGGAAAGTCCGGCGAAGAGACGTCCTCCGCGTCGCTCTCCGCCGCAAGCAGAAACTTGTGGCGCAGATCCTTGCAGGGATAGCCGCCATACAGGAACGCCGGCTCCAGAATCGGGCGGCGCGTAAACGCCGCTTCGATGCCGTTGGCAAAAATACGGCAGCCGGTCTGCTGCTGAAGATAGCGGTTTCCGCCGATGTGATCAGCGTTGGAGTGCGTATTGACGATGCCGCGCAGCTTCCAGCCGCGCTCGTCGAGCAGCTTGCGCACGCGCCGGCCGGCCTCCTTATCGTTACCGCTGTCGATCAGCCAAACGTCGGCATCCGTCTGCTGCCAAAGGCCAATTTTCGCCGGGCAGTTGATATACCACGTCCGCGTCCCGACCTGACAGAGCTCATACATGGCGCCATTCCCCTTTCCACATCATCCAGAATAGCGCAATCATAGCATAAGATGCGAAAAATGACAAGAAAAAGCACTCCGCAGCTGCGGAGTGCTTTTTGATTGGATAGGAAAACTGCTTAGGCCTTCTGAGCCTTCTTGGCCTTCTGCTCCTTGGAGATGCGGGAGAAGGTCTGGATGCCCTCGACGACGAGGATGACAGCCAGAACGACCATCGCAATCGCGAAGATGAGCTGGAACCAGTTGCCCCAAGCCATGCCGCCTTCTGCACCGAAGCCAACGATCTTCTTGTAGATCGTGATGACCAGGCTGGTGAGGGTCGCGCAGAGCATGAAGATCATCGGGATGATGAACATCTTGTTGTTCTTGCCGATGTTGCCCAGCCAAGCGGCGACCGCCAGAAGGGCGAGGCCGGCGAGGAGCTGGTTGGCAGCGCCAAACAGGCCCCAGATCTGGCTGAGGGACAGACCGCCAAGGACGCAGCCGATGACGACCATGATGAGGGTGCCGGTGAGCGGGTACGCAAGAACCTTGCGGATGCCCTTGGCGTCCTTGTAAGAGGCTTCGCCTTCCTTCAGGAAGAGCTCGCTGAACATGTAGCGGCTCAGACGCGTGCCGGAGTCAAGGGAGGTCAGCGCGAAGACGGAGACCGCCAGCGTCAGCAGCGCGTAAATAATCTTGTAGATGCCGGAAGCATCCGTGCCAAACATGGTGGCAATGCCGGCTGCAAACGCAGCGGAGGGAGAGCCGAAGTCGCCGCCAGTGAACTTGTCAAACACCATACCGACAGCGATCAGGGAGATGACGCCGAGCGCGGACTCGATAAGCATTGCGCCGTAGCCGATGGGCTTCGTGTGCGCCTCGTTATCGAGCTGCTTGGCCGTCGTGCCGGACGCGATCAGGCTGTGGAAGCCGGAGCACGCGCCGCAGGCAACGGTGATGAACAGTGCCGGGAACAGCGTGCCGATCTTGGTGCTCCAACCGGTGAAGGCCGGGAGCTGGAAGGTCGCCGTGCCGGAGAACGCGGAGAAGATGATGCCGAACACTGCGATGACCATCATCGCATAGAGCAGGAAGCTGGACAGATAGTCACGCGGCTGGAGCAGAATCCAGACCGGGACCAGAGATGCGATGGTGATGTACACACCGATGAGGACGATCCACATCGTGCGGCTCGCAACAAGACCGACGTTCAGGCCGAGCCAGATCGCAGCGACAACGCCGACAAGGCCAATGATGGTCGCCGGAACGGTGCCCAGACCGGCGCGGTTCGTCAGCAAGCCGTAGATGATAGCAAGAATGATGAACAGTACGGAAACCATCGCGGTGGTCTGGTTGCCGGTGACGGCGTCACCCGTCGTGAACAGGCCGCTGATCTCCTCCGTCTTGGTGTAGAAGGTACCAGCAACGACGTTCACGAAGGACGCGATGACCAGGATCAGAACCAGCAGCGCGAAGATCAGGAACAGGACCTTTGCCCGCTTGCCCATCGTATCGCCGATGATTTCGCCGATGGACTTGCCGCCGTGGCGGACAGACGCGAACAGGGAACCGAAGTCATGCAGACCGCCAATGAAAATGCCGCCAATCACACACCACAGGAAAACCGGAACCCAGCCGAACACGGAAGCCTGAATCGGTCCGTTGATCGGGCCGGCGCCCGCGATGGACGAAAAGTGGTGGCCCATCAGCACCGCAGGTTTCGCAGCGACGTAGTCAACACCGTCGTTTACAGTAACCGCAGGGGTCGGACGCTTCGGGTCGATCCCCCACTGCTTGGCCAGCCAAGAGCCGTATGTAATGTAGCCGATGACCAGCAGGACGATTGCCGCAAGAATAATCAATACAGCAGTCATGTTTTTCTCACGCTCCTACTTTACATTCTAAATATATTGCGAAAGAGCTTCTTCAGATCCTTCCCGTGGCGGTTACAGGTAATCCGACCATCCGAAAGCTCGATTGCACCAATTCGTAAATTGCTCCACCCCTGAAAGCCGTGCTGGTAGCTGACGCTTTTGTTGGTGCGCCGGACAGCTTTGCGCACCGCGTCATCCATCTGCGGCGTAAGCAGCACCAGCGTGACATCTGAATTCCGGTGAATGCTCGACGGCTCGACACGCGGTATGGCGTCTCCCCACGCAGCATCCACAAGCGCCTGCAGCTCCGGCTCATTCAGCGCGTCCCGCGCGGCGAAATAGACATACTCGTGACTGTCCATGTCCCAGAGCTTCGCCTTGCGGACCAAAATGTATTTCTCGCCGTGGCTGTGGAATTCCGCAGTCGCAGAAAACGGAGGGGCCGCGTCGTACGAAACATCATAATATCTCGTGTAAGCCGGAAGCAGTTTTTCCAGCGCTTCATTCGGCGTCATACGCACACGTGCCCTCCCTTCTGACAAATCCTTAACTTTTTCTCAGCGACATTGTAGTACCATTTGAGAAAAAATGCAAGTCGTTTTGCGAGTTTTTTAACAAATTCTCGCTGATTTTTGCATTTATTGCTTTACTTCGCCACTGAGCGAACGCAGGTCTTCTGTTCCGGGTCGCGGACATAGCCGATTTCCGCATTCGGGCACGCCTCCTGAAGCGCCTCCAGCACGACCTTGCCGACGCGCTCGCCCGAAAGGCGGATCTGCGCAATCTCCTTCTCCTCCGCCCCGCAGAGCACGATGTTCTCCATGTCGAGCGCCGTCATGCAACAGCCCATCCGCGTATCCATGATCTCGACGCGGCGGAAGCAGCGCGTGATCTTTTCATAGGGAATATAGTAGATTTTTCGTCCGCTCTTAAAGAAGAAATGCTGAGCGCCAAACCGCACGGGGGTTATCTCTCTCCCGGCGCTGTATTCGTTTTCCAGCACGCTTTTTTCGAGATTCTCATCCGTCTGTTCCAGTGGAATAAATTTCATGTTCAGCCCTCCTGCTTTAATTAGTCAGAATTTTATCACACATTGGAATTAAATTCAACCCTGTGTTCATTGATTATTCATAATTGACCACATTCAAAAAAATGATAGTTTTTTGACGGAGTACACATGTTTTCCATAAAAAGACTCGCGTTTCTTGCTTTTTCTGTGTTGACATCCTTGTCGAATCTTGCTAGAATAAATCGTCTCAATTGGAAACCCTGACTTAGAGTCTTTCCGAAGCAAGATACGACCGCTGCCGTGCGCGCACGGGAGCCAAGGCCAGACGGACAGCCGGGTCGAATGCCGAATACCGCAGTGCGGTGGCAACTTCTGTTGCCTTATTGATGGAGTTAAAAGCTCAAGTTTTATAAGTTGGTAACTTAAAACCAGTGCTGGACACAGCACGCAAACTTGTGAAATGGTCAATAAGAGTAGTAAAAGTAATCTTTGCTATATAGACTCTAAAACCCATGGGAATTGAACATTGCCCTTTGCCGCGCCGCATTCGGCGCCGCCGGGGCGTGTCGTTCGCAAGTGACCGCGTGCAGTGCTGCAGCGGGGCACTTGCTTTTTTATTTTTCAGGTAGTATCGTGCCATACTAAGCTTGACGCTTTTCCTCCGGACGGCGCTGCAAAGGGGATTGGATATGAAAAAAATCATTGAGCTCAGGAACGTCTCCAAGGCGTTCGACGGAGAAACCGTTCTGGACCAGATCAATCTGGACATTTACGACAATGAATTTTTGACGCTGCTCGGCCCGTCCGGCTGCGGCAAGACCACGACGCTGCGCCTGATCGGCGGTTTTGAGACGCCGGACGAGGGCGACATTCTGTTTCTGGGCGACCGCATCAACGACACGCCGCCGCATAAGCGGAACATCAACACCGTCTTCCAGCGCTATGCGCTCTTCCCGCACCTGAACGTGTTTGACAATGTGGCGTTCCCGCTGCGCGAGAAAAAGACGCCGAAGGCAGAGATCGAGACAAAGGTGCATGAGATGCTCGCGCTCGTCAAGCTCACCGGCTTCGAGCACCGGAACGTGACACGCCTGTCCGGCGGGCAGCAGCAGCGCGTCGCCATCGCCCGCGCGCTCATCAGCCACCCCCGCGTGCTGCTGCTGGACGAGCCGCTCGGCGCACTCGACCTGAAGCTGCGCAAGGACATGCAGCAGGAGCTGAAAAACATCCAGAAGGCCACCGGCATCACCTTCGTGTTCGTCACGCACGACCAGGAGGAAGCCCTGTCCATGTCCGACACGATCGTGGTCATGTCCGAAGGCAAGATCCAGCAGATCGGCACGCCGATCGATATTTATAATGAGCCGCAGAACGCCTTCGTGGCGGATTTCATCGGCGAGAGCAACATCGTCGACGGCGTGATGCGCGAAGACTACCGCGTCACCTTCTCCGGACACACCTTCGAGTGCGTGGACAAGGGATTTGCGAAAAATGAGAACGTGGACGTTGTCGTCCGCCCGGAGGACGTCGATATCGTTTCCGAGGAAAAGGGCATGCTGCGCGGCGTGGTCACATCCGTCACCTTCATGGGCGTGCATTACGAGATCATTGTGGACATCAACGGCTTCAAGTGGATGATCCAGACGACCGACTTTGTAGACGTGGACGAGCACATCGGCCTGTTCATCGAACCGGACGCCATCCACATCATGAAAAAGTCCGAGTATTCCGGCATGTACGGCGACTACTCCTCGTTCAGCAACGAGCTGGACGAGCTGTCTGACGCGGAAAGCGAGCCGGAAGCATGAAAAACGCCGAACCGCGCGTCAGCCGGCGCGTTTCCCTGGCACAGCGGATGGCGCTGGCTCCTTACTCTCTGTGGGCAGTGCTGTTCATCCTCGTGCCGCTCGTGTTCGTGGCGTACTATGCGTTCACGGACGACGGCTTCCGGTTTACGACGGAGAATATTACAAGATTTTTCACCGCGACCTCCAGCCTCGTCGGAGACGACGGCACGGTGCGGGAGGTTCATACCTATCTGGTGATCTTCTGGCGCTCCGTAAAGCTTGCGGTGATCTCCACGGCCATCTGTCTTCTGATGGGCTATCCCATCGCGTATATCATCGCTCGTGCCGCACCGCGCACGCAGAAAACAATCATCACCCTCATTATGATCCCGATGTGGATGAACTTCCTCATCCGCACCTATGCGTGGATGACCATTCTGCAGGACACCGGTCTGCTCAATTCCCTGCTCGGCGCGCTGCATCTCGGTCAGGCGCACATCATCGGCACGGAAGCCGCCGTCGTCATCGGCATGGTGTACGACTATTTCCCGTATATGATTCTGCCCATCTACTCCGTGATGGCGAAGATGGATACGCGCCTGCTGGAGGCGGCGCGCGATCTCGGCTGCAACAGCTTCGGTGTGCTGCGGCGGGTCATCTTCCCACTGAGCCTGCCGGGCGTCGTATCCGGGGTCACGATGGTGCTCATTCCCTCCATCAGCACCTTTTATATCTCGCAAAAGCTCGGCAACGGCAAGTTCTTCCTCATCGGCGACGCCATTGAGGGGCAGTATGTGGCCAACAACCTTCACTTTGCCGCGGCGATCGCATTCGTCCTGATGATTATCCTGCTCGTCGTCATGGCGCTCATGAAGCGCTATACCGACAGCCGCGTCCGGGGAGGTGTGTGATATGAAGCGTGCCGCAAAAATCTACACCGTGCTCATCTTCCTCTTTCTGTTCGCGCCGATTGCAATTTTGCTGGTGTTCTCGTTCAATGAGGCAAAGAGCCTGTCGGTCTTTTCGGACTTTTCTTTCAAATGGTATCTGGAGCTGTTCCGCGACAATGAGACGCTGGGCGCGCTGAAAAACACGCTGATCCTCGCCGTGTGCGCGTCCGTGATCTCCACCATCATGGGCACGGCCGCCGCCGTCGGCATCAACAAGCTCCGCAACCGCTATCTGCGCGCCGCGATGGACACCGTGACGAACATCCCCATGATGAACCCCGACATCATCACCGGCATTTCGCTGATGCTGATGTTCGTGTTCGTGGGGTCCCTGTTCGGCACGTCCACCAGCCTGAGCTTCTGGACGATGCTGATCGCGCACATCACGTTCTGCCTGCCGTATGTCATTTTGCAGGTGCTGCCGAAGCTGCAGCAGATGGACCGCTCGCTCCCGGAGGCCGCAATGGATCTCGGCTGCACGCCGATACGCGCGTTTCTGCGCGTGGAGATCCCCGAAATCCTGCCGGGCATCATCACCGGCATGATCATGGCCTTCACCCTGTCTCTGGATGACTTCGTCATCAGCTACTTCACGCAGGGCAACGGCTTCCAGACGCTGCCCATCCGCATTTACAACATGACGAAAAAGACGGTCACGCCGAAAATGTACGCGCTCGCGACCATCATTTTCTTCGTGATCCTGACGCTTTTGATGCTCACCAATCTGGTGGACGAGGACGACAGCAAAAAATTCCGCGCCGCACGCGAGGCCAAGCGCAGCCGCCGCTCCCGCCCTGCGCGGGAACCAAACCGCCGTCCTGTGCGCATCGCCGTCAGCCTGCTGCTCATTGCCGCGCTGCTCATCGGCGGTATCAGCATTTACAGCAGCCGTGTGCAGCCGCTGGTGCTGAACGTCTACAACTGGGGCGAGTATATCTCCGACGGGTCGGACGATACGCTCGACACCATTTGGGCGTTTCAGGAATGGTATCAGGAGACCTACGGCGTGCCCGTGAGGGTCAATTACGACACCTATGCCAGCAACGAGGATATGTATGCCAAGCTCAAAAGCGGCGCCGTCAGCTATGACGTGATCATCCCGTCGGACTACATGGTCGCCCGCATGGCGGACGAGGGCATGCTCCTGCCGCTGAATTTTGAAAACATCCCGAATTATCAGTATATTTCCGAGGATTTCCGCGGCCTGTACTATGACCCGGACGACACCTACTCTGTGCCCTACACCTACGGCATTGTGGGCGTCATCTACAACGCAAACGTCGTGGACGAAGCGGACACGGGCAGTTGGGATCTGCTGTGGAATGAGAAGTATGCCGGGAATATCCTGCAGTTCAACAACGCGCGCGACGCGCTCGCCACTGCGATGTACCTCGACCGGCTGGACGTGAACACCTCCGACCACGCCGTGTGGGATCAGGCGCTGGCAGGACTGACCGCGCAGCGCAGTCTCGTCAAGAGCTATGTCATGGACGAGATCTTCAATATGATGGAGTCCGGCGAGGCCGCGATCGCTCCCTACTACGCAGGCGACTATTTCACCATGCTCGACGCGCAGGCAGACAGCGTCGACCTTCAGTTCTTCTATCCCAAACCGACGAACTATTTCGTGGACGCCATGTGCATCCCCGCCTGCTGCCAGAATCAGGAGCTGGCCGAGCGCTTCATCGACTTCATGCTCAGTAAGGAAGCCGCCGTGGCCAACGCGGAATATATCTACTACGCCTCGCCGAACAGTCTGGTCTATGACGACGCCGACTACATCGACGAAATGGGCGAGGACGTCATGGAGATCCTCTACCCCGACCTCGGCTCCTTCCGCGAGCTGTACAACCAGTACGCCTACCGCAATCTGGACGGCGAGACGCTCGCCTATGTCAACCAGCTTTGGGAGACGCTGAAAATCAACTGACACGCAGGCAGCCCCGGAGCACCACTCCGGCAAAAATCCCGAATTTTTGCCACTTTCCCTTACACAGGAGGAAGCTTTTCCGGGTTCTTTGACAGGCGCAAAAAGGCCGCTCTCATCCTGAGAGCGGCCTTCTATTGGCTTATGGCTGCAAGTGGGCGGCGCGGCTGATTACGCCGGCCCCTCTGTGCGAAAATACCACGCGGACTGCGTGCTGTCCCGGTTCAGCTCCATCACGCGCCGACTCCAAGCGCTGCCCTCCGGCGCGGACGGAACGGTAACCTGCAAAATGATCACAGTGCCAGCGCCTTTTTCGGCAATGGTGTCCTTCGCGCCGGAGCCGGTTATGGAACGGAGCGCGTCCTTCGCGCGATATTCCACCTGAACACCCTGCTCCAACCACTGATTCCGTTCCTCTAGTTCGGAAATCTCGTCCGCGCTCAAAAGCGATGCGTCAAGCTCCTCGGACGCGAGCTGCGCGTAATACTGCTTTGCCACCGCAACCGCGGACTGGATTTCTTCCTCCGTAAAATCAAGGCCATATTCGTCTGCCGTGGGCGTTGCGTCCGGCGCATCGCTCTGCGGCGCGCCACAAGCGCCAAGCAGACAAAGGCAAACGATCAAACCGGCAACGATCAGTTTTTTCATGAAAATCAACCCTCACAATATCCCGTGGGCATGTTCTCCCCACGAATCTCAGTCCAGTATGCTGTCCAGTATGTATACGCATTTTGCTCATTTGCATTGGCCTCTACTTCCTTTAGGAACGACTGTAAACAAAATATTACCACCACTTACGGTATTAGACGTTTTCAATAAAACAACCCAGCCAGTAGTTTTATTTGCTATCTTATCCGTTAAATGACGGAAATCATTCGATGTATGCTGGGAGATTGTAACTTTTCTAATCCCATCACTACAGTACACTCTTTGTACTCCCACGGAATGATAGGTTGTTCCACTTGTATTTGCAAATTGAATAACATCGCCGATTTGGCATCTGGACACTAAGTTCCTGTAGGCCGCAGAGTTGTTTTGGAGTTCGGCCGCAGTATATTTATACATTTTCTCATCATAGACTTCCTATCCAAAACGTGCCTGTACCGATTGATTTTTCAGATGCGCACTCACCTCCCTCTCGCTGTTGATTTGCTATTTTGCCCAGTTATATTTTGCCCGAAAGCCTTTGATTTTGTCAATTAAGCATTTATCTTGCAATTTTATCCTTTTGTACCATTTTGATTGGTGCAAACGTGCGCGTTGCAGTCAGGCCGCAATCCCCTTCTGTCAAAAAAGCTAGCTTTTTTGACAAATGCAAAATCCCCCGGAGCACCACTCCGGGGGATTTCGCCTTTACCATGCTTTTACCTATATTCATCTCTGAGAGAGAAATGACCGCTTTAGAAGATGGACATCACCAGAACCGCGATCACGATCAGCGGCAGAACATACGTCATATACGGACGCAGCCACTTCGGCACCTTCATGCCCTTGCCGGCATTGACCTCCGCGAAGTACGAATCCCAGCCCCAGCCATAGCGCGTCGTGCAGAACAGAACGTAGAACAGGCTGCCGATCGGCAGAAGGAGGTTCGATACGATGTAGTCCTCCAGATCCATGAAGCTCTTGCCGAAAACCGTAATGTCGCCCCACACGTTCAGGCTCAGGATGCACGGCAGCGACAGCACCAGCATCAGCCCGGTATTGATCAGCGCGACCTTCCGGCGGCTGAGCTTCGTCAACTCCAGCCAGAAGGACATGATGTTCTCAAACACCGCAATAACCGTGGAGAACGACGCAAAGATCATGAACACAAAGAACAGGGTGCCGATCACGCGGCCGCCCGGCATCGTGTTGAAGATGCTCGACAGCGTCGTGAACAGGAATGTGGCGCCCACGCTGGAAGCGTCCGCCGTGACGCCGTTGTTGAATGCAAAGCAGGCCGGGAAAATGATGAGACCGGACATCAGTGCGACAAACGTATCGAGACCCGTGATCGTAAACGCTTCACCGAGCAGACTGCGGTCCCGGTCTATGTAGCTGCCGAAGATGGCGATGGAGCCGATGCCGATGCTCAACGTAAAGAACGCCTGCCCCATGGCCGAGGAGATAACCGTCCAGACGCCGGCCTCTTCCAGCCGTTCCAGTGACGGGACCAGATAGAACTTCAGTCCCGCGCCCGCGCCGGGCAGTGTGCAGCAATAGATCGCAAGTCCGATGATCAGCACCAGCAGTGCCACCATCATGCCCTTGGTGATCTTCTCCACGCCCTTTTGCAGACCGAGCGAGCAGACGGAAAAGCAAACCAGAATCACCAGAAATGTCGTGCAGATCTGCAGCACCGGATTGCTCACCGTGGCGCCGAATACGCCGCCCAGCGCTTCCGCGCCCGTCACGCCCATGATCGAGCCGGTGAGATACTTCCAGAAATAAATAACCATCCAGCCGGAAATGGTCGTGTAGAACATCATCAGCAGATAGTTGCCGACGATGCCGACATATTTCATGAAACCCCACTTCTGCCCCGAATGCTGCAGCGTTTCAAAGGAGGTTGCAATGCTCCTGCGGCTGCCGCGGCCGACCGCCAGCTCCGCCGTCATGACGGGGATGCCCAGCAGCAGGAGGAACAGCAGATAGATCGCCACGAAAATCGCGCCGCCGTACGCGCCGGTCGTGATCGGGAACCGGTATACGTTCCCCAGGCCGATCGCGCACCCCGCCGAGATGAGGATGAAGCCAAGCCGCGAGGAAAACTGTTCTCGTTCCATAGGTTGAATTCCTTTCTCTTCCGAACGGCAGGGCGTCCGTTTTGCGGGACAGTGCAAACAAAATTTTGGCATCTTTCCCGGAAGCTTATTGCAGTTTTAACACTTTAAATCTAGCACCAGGGTTGAAATTTGTGAAGAAAGACTATATAATAGGGGCATTAGATTTTGTGATGTCCTTGGGAGGCGATGGCGATGGATGATAAAAAACTCCGCGCGATGCTGGCTGTCGTGCGAACCGGCAGCTTCAGCCGCGCCGCGGAGGAGATCGGTTATACGCAATCCGGCATGACGCAGATGATGAACAGTCTGGAAAACGAATTTGGCTGTCCCTTGTTTGTTCGCGGGTTCAACGGCGTAACGCTCACGCCGGAGGGGACGCAGCTGCTGCCCTACATCGAGGATGTAAACCGCGCGATGAGCCGTCTGCGCGACGAGATCGACCAGGTCAACGGCGGCGCCCGTCGACCTCTGCGCATCGGCGCATACGCCAGCATCTCAAAAAACTGGCTCCCGCCCATCATCAAAGCGTATCACAGCGTACACCCGGACATCTCCATTGAGCTGCGCGTCGGCGCGGAGGAGATCCCCGACTGGCTGGACGCGAATGCCATCGACCTGGCGCTGGTGGACGACAGCCGGAAGCGCGGCTATCGCTGGATTCCGCTGCATGAAGAGGCGCTGCTGGCCGTTGTCCCGGCGGGCGAAGAATTTGACGGCCGCACGTCCGTGTCGCTGGACGAGCTGGCCTCTCATCCGTTTATCATGACGCCGCTCAATCAACTGAAGTCCTCCTCCGGCATGCTGCCGGATTTCAGCGTGCACGAGAAGATCATGCTCGACAGCGCGGACGACGCTACGCTGCTGTCGCTCGTCGAGCAGGGGCTTGGCGTCACGGTGCTGCCGGAACTGGCCATGCAGGGGCACTCCGCTCAGGTACGCACGCTGCCGCTCGACCCGCCGCTGCGCTGGCAGCTCGGCGTCGTGCTGCCCAAAACCGTAAACAGCATGGTGCGCGAATTTGTCAGCTTCCTGATTGCGCAGAAGCAATGAGTGCAAAAAAGCCCGACGGAATCTTCCATCGGGTCTTTTGCATGATTTTGTTATGTCTCATCGCCGCACAGCAGCGTCTTCACCGTCATGGCCAGGCAGCGAATGTCCATGCGCAGGCAGCGGCGGTTGATATATTCCATATCATATACGATCTTCTCCTGCGGCAGAAGCATGCTGCCATGCACCTGCGCCCACCCGGTCAGTCCCGGCTGGACGCACAGGCGGTTGTGAAACCCCTCGATTGCCTCATCAAACAAGCGATAAAAGCACGCCCGCTCCGGCCGCGGCCCCACCAGACTCATCTCGCCGCGCAGCACATTGATCAACTGCGGCAGCTCGTCCAGATGCGACGCCCGCAGCCGCCGTCCGATCGCGGTCGCGCGCGGATCGTCCCGCTCCGCCCACTGCGGTCCGTCCTTTTCCGCATCCGGGCGCATCGTGCGAAATTTATATAAGATAAAGGGAACGCCGTCCTTCCCAAGCCGCTCCTGCCGGAACAGCACCGGCGCGCCGTCGCCCGCCAGAATCAGCAGTGCAATGACAGACATCGGAAGCAGCAAAACGATAAGCCCGAACAACGCGCCAATCACGTCCAGCACACGCTTGCACCGCTCATACGCCTCCTCTGCCGCAGCCGAAGCCAACGGCGCAGCATCAGGTTTGGCGCACGGCCGCAGCAAACCCATCTGAACGCATTTTTCGATATTGACTTCCTGCAGCACCACATCCATCGTCTGGTTCCGGTTCACCTCGCAAAAAGGGAATATCGCCCGATTTTTTGAAGAAACTTGTATCATTATACGGTATTTTGTCGAATCTGTCAATTCTTCCAAGGATAATCTTGTGCAATTCGATCGAATCCTGTCAGTTCAAGCGGCCCTGCCACTCTAAAAAACCGACCGGAGCCAAAGTTCCGGTCGGTTTTTTACTCTCTCTACGCGCGCTTCCACAGACGCGCAAACATTCCAATTTCAAGCGTCAGCCCTTGATGATGTACCACACGAACCCGGCGCAGGCCAGAATCATGCCGCCGCCAACCACTGCAAAGATCATTTGGAAATCCTCCTTTCCCAATACTTTTCCCTTTTGACCCATTATACGTTGCAGGCCCGCTAATTTCCCGGAAAGAAGCGGGCGCGTGCCGCCGTTTTCTGCTAAGGTTCCGGAAAGATTCAGCACGCATCCGAAAAACGTTCCGCATGACCGGCCGCACATGCTATAATGGGAAAAACGCTTGCGGAGGTATCCCTATGCGAAAGCCCTTGAAATCGCTGCCGACCGCTGTGCGGGATACGCTGATCTTTCTGCTCATCTTTGCGCTCGCCATCGCCGTGGCGCACGCGCTCTCCCGCGTCTATGACGATAACAACCCCTTTGCCACCTCCCTCTTCATTCTTGCCGTGGCGGTCGTCTCGCGGTACACCAGCGGGTATCTGCCCGGCGTCATCGCCGCTGTGGTCGGTGTGATCTGCGTAAACTGGCTGTTTACCTACCCGTTCGGGGAATTTGACATGTCCGTTTCCGGCTATCCCATGACGTTCGCGGTCATGCTGCTCGTATCGGTGTTCATCAGCACGCTGACGACCCAGATCAAAAAGCAGGAACAGGTCCGCTACGAGGCGGAAAAGGACAAAATGCGCGCCAACCTCCTGCGCGCCGTGTCACACGACATCCGCACGCCGCTCACGGCCATCATCGGCTCCAGCAGCGCGCTGGCTGATCCCGCCGCACTTTCGCCGGAGGAGCAGGCGGAACTGGCCCGCGGCATCAACCGCAACGCCATCTGGCTGCTGCGGATGACGGAAAACATTCTGTCCGTGACGCGCTTCGGCAGTGACGGCGTCGTGCTGGAAAAGACGGACGAGGTCGTGGAGGAGATCGTCGGCAGCGCCATCACGCGCTTTCGCAAGACGGCCGGCAGCAGCATCCCCATCACAGTCGCCGCGCCGGAGGACATTGTTCTGGCGCCGATGGACGCCACGCTCATCGAGCAGGTGCTGCTGAACCTGCTGGAAAACGTCGAGCAGCACGCGCAAAGCGCTACGGCGATTCATATTCAGATCGAGCAGCGGCCCGAAAGGGTGCAGATCAGCGTGGCGGACAACGGCGACGGCATCCCCAGACATCTGCTCCCCGTTCTCTTTGACGGGTACGATGCCATGGTCGGCGCGCACGCCGACCGCAACCGGCGCATGGGCATCGGTCTGGCCGTATGCCGCGCCATCGTCCGCGCCCACGGGGGCGAGATCTCAGCGGAAAACGATGCAGCCGGCGGCGCGGTGTTCCGCTTCTGGCTGCCGACTGGAGGGAAAACCACATGATTCGGGACAAAATCATCATCGTTGAGGACGACCCCAGCATCTGTCAGTTCCTCACCACCACACTGACCGCAAATTCCTACGACGTCGTGCTGGCAAACAGCGGCAAAGACGCATTGGACATGATCGCGTCGCACTGCCCGGATGTGATCCTGCTCGACCTCGGTCTGCCGGATATGGACGGCAATGACGTGATCCGCCGGCTGCGCAGCTGGACGCGCACGCCCATCATCGTGCTCTCCGCCCGCAGCGCGGAAATAGACAAGGCCGCCGCGCTCGATCTGGGCGCCGACGATTATCTGACAAAGCCGTTTGGCACGGTGGAGCTGCTGGCGCGCATCCGCGCCGCCCTGCGCCACACCCGCACCAATCTGGAAAACGACGAGCTGGCGCTCACCGGACGTTATCAGGTGGGCGAGCTGGTGATCGACTACAAAAAGCACAAAGTCTTCCTCCGCGGCGAGGACACGCATCTGACGCCGAACGAGTACAAGATCATCGCCCTGCTGGGGCAGCACGCCGGGCAGGTGCTGACTTATAAGTACATGATGAAGGAACTGTGGGGGCCTGCCGTCGGGTCGGACAACAAGCTGCTGCGCGTCCACATGGCAAACATCCGCCGCAAAATCGAGCCAAACCCGCTGGAGCCGCGCTACGTCTTTACCGAGGTCGGCGTCGGCTACCGCATGGCCGACGAAAGCTGAGCAACAAACGCTGCACAGCCTTGTGACAACAAAAAAAATCCTGAAGCCGGATGGCTTCAGGATTTTTTGATTGCTCTGGAAATTATTCTGCCTGCACGTCGCCCGGTTTGCGCTTCGCAGCGACGATACGTACGACGGCAAACGCGACGAGACCAAACACAACCGCAGGCACGACCCATCCAAGGCCGAGCGAGGCCAGCGGCAGCTTCTGCAAAAATGGCATCCGCAGTCCGTAGAACGACACCGTATTCAGCAGGCTCGTCAGAAGCGCGCCGACGACCGCGCTGCGGTGCACGGCGTTGTGCACCCGGTCGCCGAAGATCGACAGCACGATCAGCACCAGCGTCGGCGGGTACACCACATCCAGCACCGGCGACGCGATGGCCACGATGCGGTCGAGACCGAGATTCGACACCACGGCGCTGAACACGCAGATGATGATGACGAACACGGAATATTTCACCTTGCCGCGGCACAGCTTCTCAAAAAAGCTGGCAGAGGAGCTCACCAGCGCGACCGCGGTCGTCATGCACGCGAGCGCCACGACAACGCCGAAGATCACCGTGCCCGCGCGGCCGAGGAGCATGTCCACAATGTGGATGACCAACTCCGCGCGCGTGATATGGATGTTGAACCGGCCGGAAACTGTCGCGCCAAGGTAAGTCAATCCAAGGTAGACGATGAGCAGCAGTCCGCCCGCGAGCAGCGCGGCGCCGCTGATCATTTTGGTCTTGCCCTTGCCGTCGGCATAGCCCTTGTCCTGCGCGCTTTTGAGGATGATGATGCCGAACGCCATGGCCGCCAGCACGTCCATCGTCTGATAGCCCGCGCGGATACCCGTTTCGGCGACGCCGCTCACGACCGGCGCAGCCGTGATCTTGCCGAGAGGCGTCACGACGCCCTTCACGATCAGGATCATCAGTCCGATCAGCAGCAGCGGCGTGAGCACCTTGCCCACAATGTCGACCACCGCGGACTCCTTGACGCTCAGCAGCAGAATGACTGCAAAAAACAGCACCGAAAACAGCACCGGCGACACGGCCGAGGTGAGCGGCGCGATCGACATTTCATACGTGGTCGCCGCCGTGCGGGGGATCGCCAGCATGGGGCCGATACACAAAATGATCGCACTCATCAGCACGGCCGACGGGATGCGGCCGATGTGCCCGGTGATCTGCTCCGGCCCGTTGTTGCGCAAAATCGCAAACAGCGCCATCATCGCAAGACCGATGTCCGCGATGAAATAGAACAGAAAGCCGCTGAGCCACTGCGTTCCGGACTGCATGCCCAGATACGGCGGAAAGACCACATTCCCCGCGCCGAAGAACATCGAAAACAGCGCGAAGCCTACCACAATGCAGTCTTTTCCCACTTTTCCTTTTGCTTGTTTCTCCAACAAAATCCCTCTTTCTGAAAATAGCCCTGTCGAAAATGACAAGAAGCTGTTCCAGTATATCATATTTTCCCGAAAAACACCTCCTTTTTTTCTTATGAAGTCATTACAAAAAGAGATATCCACAAAGAATATCAAAAATACCCGGCCGGGAGCGCGCTCCCGGCCGGGTACCAGTGATTTGTTACGCCGTTTCAAACGAGATGGTCACTTTGAACAGGTCGCCGTCCACAGTGATGTCGAATACGCCGCCCTGCAGCTCGGTCAGGCTGCGTGCGATGGACAGCCCCAGTCCGCTGCCCTCGCTGGTGCGGGATTTGTCGCCGCGGACGAAGCGCTCCATCAGCTCCTCGCCGGAGACGTTCAGCGGATAGCGGGAGATGTTCTTGAGCGAGATGACGCCGCGGCCACGCTGCACGTCGATGCTGAGATACACCCGCGTGCCCTCCAGCGCGTACTTGCCGACGTTGCTCATGAGGTTCGAAAACACGCGCCACAGCAGCCGTCCGTCCGCCATCACATAGGTCTGCTCCTGCGAAGCGGAGAAGCGCAGCTCCAGCTTCTGTTCGGCAAACCGGTCTGTGAATTCGCCCGCCGCCTGCGACAGCAGCACGTTCAGATCGGTACGCTCCAGATTCACCGGGATGCTGCCCGTGGACGCCTTGGACGCTTCCACCACGTCCTCGGTCAGCTTTTTCAGCCGCTGCGCCTGCCGCTCCAGAACCGCCACGTATTCCCGCGCCGTGTCGGAGCCAAGCTCCTCCTTTTTGAGCAGATCGACGTAGTTCACGATGGAGGTCAGCGGCGTTTTGATGTCGTGCGACACGTTCGTGATCAGCTCCGCCTTCATCCGCTCGGACTTCACCCGCTCGTCCACGGCGGTCTGCAGGCCGTCGCGGATGCAGTTGAGGTCTTCGCCGTGCGCCTTGAAGTCGCCGATCATGTGCGTCAGGTCAATGGTGTAGTCCACCTCGCCGGCGGCGATGCGCTTCGCGCCCTCCTGCAGGCGGCGCATATTGATGACGATCAAAATCAGTACCGCCGTGAGAACCAGCTTTTCGAAAAACCAGAATGTCAAAGTCTCGCCCGAACCGCTGACCAACACGAACATCATCTCAAGCAGCGACAGCGCCGTCCAGAACACGCCGGCCTTCCAGTACAGCGGCAGCGACCGCACGAGATAGCAGAGGCCGTGCCACAGCCAGAGCAGGAATTTTTTGATCTTCGTGAGCAGCCAATAAAGAACGTTATTTTTGAAAACCGTCCCCGCCTTCACACGCGAAGCAAAGCTCATCAGAAGCACCAGAATCAGCGGCACCCAGCAGAGCACGACCATCGAAGCGAAGACGATCGCCTCCGTCTGCGAATATACCACGTCCCCCATTGCGACGGTGATATCGCCCAGACAAATCCAAATAAAAAGCAGCAAATCCAGCGGGATGCGGTCAAACCACGTGAGATGGATTTCCTCCTCCCCCTCCTTGTGTCCGGCGCTCGACAGCAGGAACACCAGCAGCGCAACGGTCAGCACCAGAGACGAAGCGCCGATCACGATCAGCCAGTTCCGGGCGCTAATCAGCTTGTCGAGCCAAAACAGATTGTAATAAATTTCATCCTTTGCCTCCAGATTCGACCGGACATAGCCCGTAATGGTGACCGTTTCGCTGTCATACACGGTGTACTGCACCTGCAGCTCAAAGGTTTCCTCACCAGTCTGTTCATTCACGATCGAGCCGCTGCTGGCGGAGACGTCCCTGTCGCCATATTGCTCATAGAGAGATTCCAGATACTCTGACATTGCCTCCTCGGAAGAAAACGTCTTTGTCTCCCGCCTGGGCTGCGGATTCCGGTGCAGCGTATACGCCGTAGCGTCGGAATACTGATACGCATCCGTATAGTTGCTGAGCAGCACGTTGCCGTCCGCGTCCGTGATCGTGAAGAAGTAATTGGAGTTTTCCTTCGCAAAGCGCGACTCATAATAGGAAAGCGTCTCTGTTTTTTCTCCCAGCTCCTGCGCGCTTTGGTACACGCCATAATACTCCGCCACGATGTCGACGTTCTGATAAACCTGTGAAAAGAGTACGTTTTCCCGCAGCCGCGCGCCACCGTCCGCATATGCGCCGCCGTCAGCCAGCACAGCCACCCCCGTGACCGCCGCGAGACACAGCGCCGTCATCACCACAAACAGCAGCCCGGCCACGAATTTGGCCCAGAATTTCGGCAAAAGCTGTTTCATTTCTTCGCGTCCTCCATTTTGTATCCCTTACCCCACACCACTTTCAAATAACGCGGCTCGGCGGGATTAATCTCAATCTTCTCCCGGATGTGCCGCACATGCACCGCAACAGCGTTGTCCGAGCCGAACGGCGCCTCCTGCCAGACGGTGCGGTAGATCTCCTTCGGGGAAAACACCGTGCCCGGATGCTGCATCAGCAGGCGCAGGATGTCATATTCCCGCGGCGTGAGCGACGCCGGCGCACCGTCCACCGTGACAGTCTTGGCCGCATCGTCCAGCTCCACGCCGCCGATGCGCAGCAGCTTCGGCTGCACCGTGCCGCCGCCGAGCTGCAGATACCGCCGGAGCTGCGATTTCACCCGCGCCAGCACCTCCACGGGGTTGAATGGTTTTGTAATGTAATCGTCGGCGCCCACGTTCAGGCCCAGGATCTTATCCGTGTCCTCGGACTTCGCCGTGAGCAGGATGACTGGAATGTTGGAATGCTTGCGCAGCTTCGTGAGCGTTTCGATACCGTCCATTCCCGGCATCATCACGTCCAGCAGCACAAGGTGGATGTCTTCCTTCGCGGCCATCGCCAGCGCGCCCGCGCCGTCATAGGCCTCGAACACCTGGTAGTCCCCGGACGAGAGATAAATTTTCAGCGCCGCCACGATGTCGCGGTCGTCGTCGCAGACCAGAACGTTGTACATAGGATCGCCTCCGGTTCTTAGCATACCGGAAAACCCCTTTCGATACAATGACAGATTCCATTAAGATTTGATTAATCTTCACGCGCTGCGCTTTTCCGCCGGAACCGCCCGCCGCAGCGCATCCGTCTCCCGCTCCAGTACGGAGGCCGGGACACAGTGCGTGATCGGCTTCCACTCCACGCGGGCAAACAGCGCCGCGATCGAGATGGGGAGGTATGTAAACATGAACAGCGGGAACGTCAGCAGATAAAACAGCTTCTTCTCCGTCGTGGTGTAGATGTGCCGCCATTCCGTCACGGTCGTGATACCGCCGAGCACAAGCAACGTGAGATACATACTGCCGAACATCCGGCCCAACGCCAGCAGCGCCGCCATGGCGCTGCCGCCCTGCGCGAGACCCACAACGATCATCGCCAGCTCTACGAGCATCCCCGCCACGCTCAGTACAAACGCCGGCATGATCGCCATACTCATGTCGAAGGCCGCGAAGTCCGCATCCAGCGCCGCACGCAGCAGCTCTTTTCCGCGCGCTTGAAACACCTGCAGGTACCCCTTTGACCAGCGCATCCGCTGCCGCCACGACTGGCGGAAATCCGTCGGCTGCTCGTCAAACAGCTCGGCGGCCTCGCAGTAGCCGATCGTCTCGCCTCGCAGGATGTGGTGCACCGAAAACTCGATGTCCTCCGTCAGCAGGTGGAAGGGCCAGCCGCCCGTCTCGTCGAGCACCGACTGGCTGAAGAGAAACCCCGTGCCGGAAACCGCGCAGCTCGTACCGAGGCGCATCCGCGCGCGGTTGAGATACTGCGACTCACGCAGAAACCACAGCGCGTAGCCCGCGGAGATCCAGTTGTCGCCGTAGTTTTTCGAGTTGCGGTAGCTCGTGACGATCCGGTAGCCGTCGGAGAACGTGGCGTTCATCTGCTCGATGTAGTCCGGCGCGAGCACGTTGTCCGCGTCGAACACAAAGTAGCCGTCAAACCCGTTCGGACGGTCGGCGCGGATGTGGCCGAGCAGCGCTTCCAGCGCATAGCCCTTGCCAATAAGCTCGCGATTCTCGCGCTCATACACCGTCGCGCCGCACCGGCGCGCGATCTCCGCCGTACGGTCGGTGCAGTTGTCGGCCATGACGAACACCTCCAGCAGCGTCTGCGGGTAGGTCTGACTGCGGATGCTTCGCAGCAGGTCGGCAATCACCGTCTGCTCGTTGCGCGCGCAGATCAGGATGGCGAACCGGTGCAGCTTCCTTGGCGCGTGCGGCTTGTCCTTCAGCGCCAGCGCCGCCGGTATGTAAAGGAATTGATACAGATAGCAGACGAAAAACAGCGCCGCGATCCCCCACGAAATTGCCTTGAGTATGCTCATGATGGTTTCTCCTCCTTCGGAAGTTCTGCTTTCAGGATAGAGAAAACATTCTTAACAAACAATCCGGCAACTGATTAAGATTTGATAAAGACGCAAGATTCAATTTTCTCTAACTTTAGAAAATTTTTTCTTGTTTCTATTGCAATTTCAAGGTAAACTGATATCGGTACTTCATTTTATTTTTAAGGAGGATTTTTTATGGAACTGAAAGGCTCCAAGACCGAGATGAACCTGATGGCAGCGTTCGCCGGCGAAACGCAGGCCTGCGTCAAGTATCAGTACTACGCATCCAAGGCAAAGAAAGACGGCTACCAGCAGATCGGCGAGCTGTTTGAGGAGACCGCGCGCAACGAAAAGGAGCATGCGAAGATCTGGTTCAAATTCCTGCACGGCGGCGCAGTGCCGGAGACGACCGCGAACCTCGCCGACGCCGCAGCGGGTGAAAACTATGAGTGGACAGATATGTACGCCGGCTTCGCCAAAACCGCGCGCGAGGAGGGCTTCGACCATCTGGCTTACCTGTTTGAGGCCGTCGGCGCCATCGAAAAGGAGCATGAGGAGCGCTACCGCAAGCTGCTGGCCAACATCGAGGACGGCATCGTCTTCTCCCGCGACGGCGACCGCGTCTGGCAGTGCCGCAACTGCGGCCATGTCGTCATCGGCCAGAAGGCGCCGGACGTTTGCCCCGTCTGCGCCCACCCGCAGAGCTATTTCGAAATCAAAAAGGAAAACTACTGAGCCGCAGAAACCACCCGCCGCAGCGGGTATCCGCGGACAGGAAACGGAAAAGACTGCAGACAGCTTTGTCTGTGGTCTTTTCCGTTTCCTGCTTTTTACCCCGTCTGTTTTTGTGTAAATGTACAATTTTTTTGATCTTGTCAAAAAAATCTTGATTTTATGTAACAAAAACAGCAGAAAACCGTGCCGCGTTTGCTAAAATAAAGACAAATTGAAGGGCTGGTCACAGCCGTTGGCCTGGCAGCGTTTCCCGTTGGGAGGACTGCGAATATGTCCATGTACTATATCATCACAGACCGGTGCGCCGGCTGCGGGGGCTGCAACTCCCAATGCCCACTGCACTGCATCGACACCAGCGTGCATCCCTGCCGCATTGACCCGGCGCGCTGCAGCGGCTGCGGTGTCTGCTACCAAACCTGCCCGATCCGGGCGATCGAGCGGATTCCCTTGTAATTTTCTGTGTGCGCACGCAGAATCATATACGGACAATCAAACAACTGAAGGAGGTACAGAAATGTATTACAGCAGCGGTAACTATGAGGCATTTGCGACCCCGAAAAAACCTGAGGGCATTGACGAAAAATCGGCTTATATCGTCGGCACCGGTCTGGCCGGTCTGGCAGCGGCCTGCTTTTTGATCCGCGACGCCCAGATGCCCGGCGACCACATCACGCTCTTTGAGCATCTGCCTCTGGCGGGCGGCTCCTGCGACGGCATTTATGACGCCACCAAGGGCTTCATCATGCGCGGCGGACGTGAAATGGACAACCATTTCGAATGCATGTGGGATCTGTTCAAATCCATCCCCTCCATCGTGAATCCCGGCGAGACCATCTTCTCCGAATACTACCACCTCAACAAGGAAGACCCCAACTTCTCTCTGTGCCGCGTCACGGAAAAGCAGGGTCAGGACGCGCACACAGACCGCAAATACGGCCTGACGCCCGGCGCGGCCATGCAGCTGCTGAAGCTGTTCATGTCCACCAACAAATCGCTGGAGGACAAGACCATCGACGATATCTTCGACGATGAATTCTATGCCACCAACTTCTGGACCTACTGGCAGACCATGTTTGCCTTCGAGAAATGGCACTCCGCACTTGAGATGAAGCTGTATCTCCAGCGTTACATCCACCACATTGACGGTCTGCCCGACCTGAGCGCGCTGCGTTTCACCCGCTACAACCAGTATGAATCCATGATCCTCCCGATGTGCAAGTACATCACCGACCACGGCGGAAAGGTTCTGTTCGACACCACCGTGACCAACATCGTCTGCGAGTGCACCGAAGAGAAGAAGGTTGCCAAGCGCATCGAGTACACGCAGGGCGGCGTGGAGAAGGTCATTGAACTCACTGAGAACGATCTGGTCATCTGCACCAACGGCAGCCAGGGCGACGGCTCCGCTTACGGCGACAACGACCACGCGCCTGTGATCACCGTGAAGAACGGCGAAGGCCCCTCCATTGAGCTGTGGAAGAAGCTCGCTGCGCAGGATCCCGCTTTCGGCCGTCCCGAAAAGTTCTTCAAGGACATCAAGGAGACGAGCTGGGAATCCTGGACGGTGGACACCGCCAACAAGCAGATTCTCGACGCCATCCAGAAGATCTGCAAGAGAGATCCGCTCTCCGGCAAGGTCGTCACCGGCGGTATCGTCACCTGCCGCGACTCCAGCTGGCTGATCAGCTGGACCATCAACCGTCAGGGTCAGTTCCAGGAGCAGCCGGATGACCACTGCCTCATCTGGGTTTACGGCCTGAACTGCTGGGATGACGAAGGCGACTTCATCAAAAAGCCCATGTATCAGTGCACCGGCATCGAGCTGGCCGCAGAGTGGCTGTACCACATCGGCATCCCCACGGATCAGATCATGGATCTGGCTTCCAAGGAATGCAACACCACGCCCTGCATGATGCCTTACGTCACCACCTTCTTTGAGCCCAGAGCAGAGGGCGACCGTCCGGACGTCGTGCCGAAGGGTTCTGTGAACCTCGCGTTCGTCGGCCAGTTTGCTGAGACCCCGCGTGACACCGTGTTCACCACGGAGTACTCCATCCGCACCGGTATGGAAGCCGTCTACACCCTGTGCAACATCGATCGCGGCGTGCCCGAAGTCTGGGGCAGCGTGTATGATGTCCGTGACCTGCTGTACGCAACCAGCAAGCTCATGGACGGTCAGAAGCCGCTTGAGTTCCTCCTGCCGACGCTTCTGCCCATCCTTGAGCTCGTCAAGGAGCCTCTGACCAACAACGTGGTCGTGGATCTTCTGAAGAGATACAACATCATCTGACCGGCAGATTTCCATAGAGCTGAGCAGAAGACTCAGAGATGTGCAGTACCTTCTTTTCTGAAACATAGCACAACCCAATTTCAACGCAAAAGAATCCCGGCTGCAATTGAACTGCACCCCATTTGTTAGACAGTATGATATACTA
>ULWX01017739.1_pt1 | contig 48658 bp, 63 predicted proteins | sample 1960851 | NCBI WGS metagenome assembly ULWX01 (sample SAMEA4835826, study PRJEB28245) | human gut metagenome | biome: gut microbiome; material: fecal sample | place: Denmark | collected 2008 | reverse complement strand
AAAAAAGCCGTAATAGCCTTATTTATTTCGCCGGCCGTTTGTCGGAACCGGTTTTTTGTATTGGAGGTAACGCGGCCTTCTTCTTCGTTCCACTTTTCCGGTTCGATACTATACCCTACCCGAAAATCCACCCGGTACCCGGCATAGCAAACACGCATACGAATAGGGCGACACTCCACCAATACGCCCCCTACCTTTTTGGGGAATAGATTAAATTTTATAGTCCGCTTCATTTTGAAAACATATTACCCCGGCCGGTTAATAACCAATCGGAAGAAACGGAATACTTGGCCGCCAAATAATAAAGGGCTTCTATTTGTATAGATTTATAGCGGGAAACTTTACCGGGCCTTGGGGTTACTCCGTAAGTAAATCGGGTTTCCCGATAGCGGGACGCGCTTAACCCGGCTTCCTTGCAAAATGATTCCAAAGCGGATAACCGGCCCAATGAAACAAGGGCTTCTATCGCTTGGAAGAAACGGCGGTTTACGCCGTCTTCGATAGGGGTTATTATCTTAGGCTTCTTTACGCCCATTTTCAAAGCTCCTTAACATCATTTCGAACGCCGCCTTTGGTACTATGGCAGTTTCCGCGCCGGAAATAAACGCCGCTTCCAAGGCATTAAACACAACTTCCGGCATATCCCCGTAATACTTTGGTTGGTCGTAGTATTCAGCTACTTTTATTTCGATTGTTTCCGGTTCCATTATACACAGTTATTTTTATCGAATTTTCGATTTACGGCACTTTCGTACGTCGAGCGGTAGAAAGTATAGCTACATAGGTTTGCTTCGAAATTTGGGGCATTTCTGCCCGTTTTCTATCACCGCACCCCGAAAAGCTATACTATTATATAGTGCAAACGTACTGCAATGCGCTATTTTTCGCTTAGTTTTTCAATTACAGAGATAAGCCGGGCTATTTGGCTATCCTTTTCTTTTATCATTTCTTGATAGCCTTTTTGCAACTCAATCAAACCCGCAATATCGTTAGTCGTAACCTGGTTTCCGTTGCCGGCAACGGCGGTGTTGTTATTTCCCGAAATACGGTTTGTGTTATCTCCGTTCCGCATTGTTCCGTCGCCGGTAAGCAACCACATAGGATTAAGTTCCGGGAATTGTTCGCCGATAGCTTTCATCTTATCGGGCTGGATAGATTGGCGTATATTATTGACATAAGACGATGAAACGCCTATCCGCCTACAAAACTCCCGCTCACTAATATTTAGGGTCTTGATATACTCCCTAAGTCTTTCTTTTACACCCATATAACGCGATTTTAGAAGGTTTCAAAAAATATTTTTCGCATTTTGTATAGCAAAAATTTGCTTGTTATACTGCAATGCTATATATTTGCAGCGTGTAACCGATACGATTGCAAAGGTATAATAATAATACGCTCCATGCAAATAAGCGGCATAGCAAAAAATACCTAAGCAATTTAAGCGACAATGAATTATGAAGTACGATACGACATTTATTAACCGAAACTTCCTTTTGAAAGTCTACGGAGTAGACAGCGAAAACAAAAGGATAAACCGCCTTGTAGGGGTTTCCGGCTTGGTGGGGATAATCGGTACGGAGCTTACCGAAAAATTCATTACCCGCGCACTTAACAGCAAGAAAGACAGCGTAAAATGCCGCCTGCGCCGAGGATTACAAGTAACACTATATTTCAAATAGAAGATGAAGAAAACAGTAATAGTTAATGGCAAAGCAAAGCGTATAGAATTTTCGTACGCGGTAGGCGAAACTATTTCGCTGAGCAATAACGAGGTAAGAAAACCTTGGGGACGGGTTACGGAAAGGGTAACGGTTTCAAAACTAACCTTTACGATTGACGGAAAGACCTACGAAGGAACGCGCACCTTTAAGGTTGCCGGCGGCCCCTATTCGGAAACCTTCGAGTTCGACGGGAATAGCTTTGCTTCCCATAAAAAGGCAATTGAATACATACTTAACAATATCGAGAAATGAGCGAAACGACAATTTACAAAGAAGGATTTAACGCCGGCTTTATGCAGCTTCGACAGATTGACGTAGAAGCCGCCACAAAGGAGCTTTGGCAGGCGTTGGGGATTAACAACCGCAACACTTTCGCGGCTTACAAGTTCGGACGTATCGAACCCAAGGCAAGCCAAGCCGTCGCCGTCGAATTGGTATTTAGGAAGTACGGCGTTACGACAAACATTTGGGGGAAATAGAAATGAGAGCCGAAGCAGGACTAACGCAGCGAGAAACCCAAATAGCCGAATTATTGGCTTGGGGAGCCGCAAAAAAGGAAGTGGCCGATAGGCTTTCTATTTCGCCCCGAACGGTTGAGAATACCGCGCGAAACATTTATAGCAAGATAGGAATACAGAAGGCTACGGAGCTTTGCGTATGGTGGTTCTGCACACATTGCGGCGTTTCTTTCGACCTATCCCCTATAAAACGGACAATTATAGCCTGCTTCTTCCTTGCGATTATTCTACCGCATGAATTGTACGCCCAAGGCGACACCTACCGACTGTTCAGAAGCCGCAAGGCTACCGAACGTACAGCGACACGAAGAACCGGAAGACGGCAGGAATACGAATTAGATTTTTGGGAACTATAAAAGGCAAAGGCTATGAAGCGACTAATTAAAGAATTATCCCTTTCGGGATTGACGCTAAAACAGAAGGCGATAGTATGGTATTTCGCTATATCGTTTTGCCTTCTTGCAAGCACGGCGGAAGCCCCGTTTTGGTTCTTGTTTTTAGAGGTTGCCAACTTCGCTAATGCCGCCCGCCTTATAAAACGGGTTCCGCTACCGGAAGACCCACAAGATAGTTAGGTATGGCGGACTTAAAAACAAGACTAATAGACCTTACGGCGGGGGAATTATTGGAACTAATAGGGAAAGGACAAAGCCCCCGGATAGAAGTAGACGTTACCAAAGACCCGAAGAAAAAATACGTCTACGGCCGGGCCGGGATTGCCGAACTATTCAAATGTTCCAAGACTACCGCCAGCCGCATAAAACAAAGCGGCTTAATCGACGGCGCATATAAGCAGGTCGGAAGGTTGATAATAGTAGATGCGGAAAAAGCCTTAGAGTTGGCCGCAAAGCGAGCAAAGAAAAGTAACAACCGAAATAAATAACTTGTTATGAGCAAGAAGGTAACATTAAAAGAATTAACCCTTAGAAATTTTAAGGGTATTAGGGACTTGGCCGTAAAATTCGGCGAAGTAACCACCATTGCCGGCGCAAACGCGACGGGTAAAAGTACCGTTTTCGACGCTTTTACCTGGGTTCTTTTCGGCAAAGACAGTAACGACCGTACGGATAGCGGGAAAGGCGCATTTACCGTTAAGACGGTCGGCCCGGACGGGAACCCTATACTTAAATTGGAACATTCCGTAACGGCGGTTTTAGACGTGAACGGCGAAGAAGTGGCCCTTACCCGCACCCTTACGGAAGATTGGGTAAAACCGCGCGGCAAGGCCGAAGTAGAACTTAAAGGAAATACTACGCATTACTTCTGCAATGGCGTAGAAATTAAGGCAGGAGCTTTCCAAGAAAAGGTAGCAGCCATAACCGAAGAACAACTTTTTAAGTTGATTACGAACCCGGCTTACTTCCCTTCGTTGGATTGGAAGACCCAGCGCGAAATATTGCTACGCATTGCCGGGGGCGTAACATACGAAGAAGTGGCCGCCGGCCGTGCCGATTTTGCGGCTATCCTTTCCCAGCTTTCCGGTAAAGATTTGGCGGAGTTCAAACAAGAAATAGCCTACCGCAAAAGCCGGATTAAGGAAGGTTTGGAAAAATGCCCTATCGAGATTAACGCGATAGACAGCGTTACGCCCGAAGCACCGGATTACGAAGCCTTGGAAGCCGAAAAGGTACGCTTATCCGCCGAATTGGAAGAAGTGGAAGCGGCTATTACGGACGTTGCAGAAACGGCCCGCAAACACTACGAAGGAGTGCAGGAAAAACGCAAGGCGATTAACGACCTTCGGAACCAGCAGCAGGACGTAGTTTTCAGAGCAAGACAGGCCGCGCAAAAGGAAGGCTACGAGAAGAATGCCAAACGTAACGAGGTTAAGACCAGCTACGAAATAACCAAGCGGGAAGCAGAAAATTATAATACCGCTTCGGAAAACGGCCTTTCCGATATTCGCTATACTATTAAAACCCTTACTTCCGAAATAGCGGGCTTATCCGCCAAGGTGGAAGCCAAGCGCGAAGAATGGAATACGCGGAACGCCGAAGAATACAAAGTAAGTACCGACGGCCTTATTTGCCCGATATACGAAACCTTATGCTCGGACGCAAGCGTTTTGCGTATGGACGCTATCGCCAAAGAGAAGGCGCGGGCCAAATTCGACGAAACCAAGACCCGCGACCTTACCCGGATTACCGAAGAAGGCAAAACGCTAAACCAGCGAATAGCCGAAAAGAAAGCCCGGTTACAGGAATTGGAAGCCCAACTTTCCGAACGTATGGAAGCTATCGCCGCCAAGAAAGCCGAATACGCGAAGAAGTTACAGGACTTGGAAGCGGAAATAGCCGCCAACCCGGAAGTAACCGTATCTACCGACATTATCCCCGAAGACTTACCCGAATGGAAGGAGATAGAAGCCCGGATAGCCGAAATATCCGCTACCATTTCGGATATACCGGCGGCCGATACTACCGAGCTTACCGCCAAGAAACGGGAACTTACGGCCCTTTTGGACGAAGTAAAACAAAAGCTAAGTATTCGGGCTACCATTGAAAAGAACGCCGCAAAGAAGGCCGAAATATTGGCGCGGGAAAAGGAATTAGCCCAGCAGCAAGCAGACTTAGAAAAGCAGGAATTTACGATAGACGAACTTAATAAGGCCCGAATGGACGAAGTAGAACGCCGGGTAAATAGTAAGTTCCAAACCGTCCGCTTCCGAATGTTCGAACCCCAGCTAAACGGCGGCGAAACCCCTACTTGTATCGCAATGGTAGACGGGGTTAAGTACGCAGACCTCAATACGGCCGGAAAGATAAACGCCGGGCTTGACATCATTAATACGCTTTGCCTGTATCACGGGGTAAGCGCACCGGTATTCATCGACAACGCTGAAAGCGTAAACCAACTATTCCCGGTTGCTTCCCAGCTTGTAAAATTGGTTGTAACCACCGACAGAGAATTAACCATTAACCACTTATAAAAATTAAAGTTATGAACGAGAACAAAGAAAAGCGCGAGTTCGCGCAGCAGTTGGAGCAAATCGCCGAAACGCTTACGCAGGCGGTAAAAGACAATGAAGGCCGGGCCTTTATCCTTATCGGCACGGACGTTAAGGACAATAAGGACGGAGAAAGCGAGAATGTGCAGGGCGTAATAGCAGTAGGCGGTAACGGTGGGCAAGTAATAAAGGGGTTGGCGAATTTCTTCTCCGAAAAACAAACCGCGCCGCTTGCTGCCGAAGCTATGGAATTGGCTGCCTTGAAGAAGTTAAGCCGGCTTCTTGAAAACTAATAACGACCTATAAAAATTATGAGTTATGGCAGAAGAAAAAGGATTAACCGTAATTGACGAAGCAAAGCGGAAATTCGAACTTGCCTGTAAGGACGCTTCGGCCTTGCAGATTGTAAACAACTTCGGCGCGGCATTTACCGCCGTAAACGTAATTGCCCTTTTGCGCGAAGCCCTTTCCGACGAAGTAATGGAGCGTGTATTTATGCCGCTTATGAACACGAAGGTAGGCTTTCTTACCGACCGTAACGGGCGGCCGCGTAAAAACGGGACGGTACAACCGCTTTATACTATCCCGGTTGTTCGGGACGCGATTATAGACGCGGTAAGTATCGGGCTTCTTCCGACCGGCAACCAATTTAATATTATTGCCGAACGAATGTACCCGACCAAGGAAGGCTATACGGCCCTTCTTCGGAAACTCGGCGTAAAATACTTCATCGACGTATCATTTGACAAAGGCCAAACCGCCGGATTTGCGGAGGTGCCTTGCAAAATCAACTACACGTACAACGGAGAAAAAAACAGCTTCGGAATAGTGGCTACCGTGAAAAAAGACGATTACAGCAGCCCCGACCAAATCCGAGGTAAAGCCGAACGCCGCGCCAAAAAAGCCCTTTATGAGTATATAACCGGTTGCGACTTCGGCGACGCTGACGAACAAAGCGGCCCCGTTGAAGACGTAGAATATAAGGACGTTATCCACGAGGTAGAAGCCGAAGTTAAAAACAATGCCAACGCGGGCGGAACACTTGATTTCGGCCAAGCAGGAACGAACGGAACCCAGCAACCACCTAAAACACCCGGATTCTAATATGAAAGTAATTTTTGGTATTGCCTTTTTGACGGCAAAGGACATCGACGCAATGAACGCCCGGATTAACAAAGCGGCGGACATGGCGAAGGAGAGCGAACAGAGCGTAGCCCAGCAGGGCAAAGCCCTTATTCGATTTTCGGGCAAGTTCGCTACGGCTATGGACTTCATCGGCCGGAACCTTCCGCTAAAAAGGAAGCGTAAAGCATTTCGCAAAATCGTAGAAGCGTAGTTACAATGGTTCTAAAAGTATTAGGCAGTAGCAGCCACGGAAATAGCTACATATTGGAGAACGACCGCGAAGCCTTGTTATTGGAAGCGGGCGTAAGGTTCGCCAGCGTGAAGCAAGCGTTAGACTACAATATAACGAAGGTTGTAGGCTGCCTAATTACCCACGAACACAAAGACCACGCAGGCTACATTAACGAAGTATTGAAAGCTACCGTACCCGTCTACGCTTCGGCCGGTACAATTGAGAACACCCCAATAGAAGGCCCGCGCCGTGCGAATGTTTGCAAGGCCGGAACCCTTTTTACCCTCGGCGGTTTCCGAATTATTCCTTTCGGGACTAAGCACGATTCCGCCGAGCCTTTGGGGTTCTTCATCAACCACGAAGAAACGGGTAATATCCTATTCGCTACCGATACCTATTACTTGCCTTGCAAGTTTGCAGGACTTAATAACGTATTGATAGAATGTAATTACCGCTTAGACCTATTGGACGCGAATATAGCGGCCGGGCGCATTCCAGCCGTTGTTCGGAACCGTACGCTAAAATCGCATTTAAGCTACGACCATTGCGTACAGGCGTTACAAGCTAACGATATAAAGGGGGTAAATAATATTGTTCTTATCCACCTTTCCGACGGTAACAGTAACGCCGAACAATTCCGGGCCGGAGTGCGAGCCGCAACCGGTAAGACCGTACATATAGCCGAAGCGGGGCTAATAATCAATTTCGACAAAACCCCCTTTTGATATGATTAAAGGATTTGACCAAGAAACGCAGCCCTTAAACGATTACGAAATGGGCGTACTTCTTCCGCTTCTCGTACGGGGGCTTAGGACGAAAATAGGGCGAGAAAATGCCGTTACAAACAAGCATATCGTAAACACCCTTAAAGGTTCCTATAAACTAAACGACGCACGGGTAAGGAAGATTATAAACCACATAAGGACAAACGACCTTATACCGGGCTTAATAGCCACTTCCGAAGGGTATTTTATCGCCCAAAGCGAAGCGGAACTGTTGGAGTACGAAGAAAGCCTAAAAGGGCGTGAAGGCGCTATTAGGGCCGTCCGGTTGAGTATTGCGCGGCAAAGGCGAATACTTTACGAGCAAAAGAGGGAAGAAAAACAAGGAACACTTTTTAACAAATAACAAAATGGAAAAGCAGTTTTTTATGGTTTACGCCGAAGGCCAAGGCGCACCGACGTACAAACACGAGAACGAACAGGCGGCCAGCAAGGAAGCCGAACGATTGGCCGAGAAGTTAGGGGTTAATACGACCGTATTACAGGCCGTAAAAACGGTTGCCCCGAAGGACATTACCAAGCGCGTAAAGACCTACGCGGACGCTTGCGCGGTACTTGGCATTGAGCCTATGAACGAAACCGTATTAGCGAAGTTGGGCTTTACCAAGGACGAAATAGCCTATCGCAAGTTAAAGACCATTGCCGAAGCCCTTAACGAAGGTTGGCGGCCGGATTGGGCCAATAGCAACGAGTACAAATATTGGCCTTGGTTCGTGTATAATCCCGCGTGTGCCGGCTTTTCGTACGCGAATGCGACTTACGCGGCTTCGATTGCGAATGCGTCTTTCGGCTCCCGGCTTTGCTATAAAACCCGTGAACTCGCCACGTACGCGGGCCGTCAGTTCGAAGGTCTTTATAACGATTTTCTTTTAATCAAAAAATAATGCAACATGGAAAGAGAATTAGGGAAAGACCTTGAACAAGGCAAGAAGCGCGTAGCCTTCCTTATGGATAACTGCGACGCGGTGGAAGAAAAGGGGTATATGAAGCCTTTTACCCCGGAAGAATTGGCCCGCATGAAAGAAAGCCTTTCGGAAACAGACATCGAAATTAACGACATCGAGGAAGAAAAGACGGCCGCGATGAAGGACTTTAAGGCCCGTTTGGAACCCCTTACGACGGAGCGAAAGAAAACCTTGGAAGGGTTGAAGAAGAAAGCCGAATTTGTTACCGAAAGGTGCTTTAAGTTCATCGACCAAGAAGCCCGCGAAGTCGGCTACTACAACGAGAACGGCGACCTTATCGAAAGCCGGCCGGCGTACAGCGAAGAATTACAAACAACACTTTTCCAAATCGGAAGGAAAACAGGTACTAACAACTAAAAAAGCAAAGCAATGACGAAGCAAGATTTAATTACAGTCGTTGGCAGTAAGACCGGGCAAAACGATAGCCACGTAAGGCCGATTATCGAAGCCACATTAGACGCAATTAAGGAATGCGTACAGCGCAAGGAATCCGTTTACCTTCGCGGCTTCGGAACCTTCCAGCCGAAGAAACGGGCAGAAAAGAAAGCCCGAAACATTACCGCCGGTACTACGATTATCATACCGGCGCACGAAGTAGCCCACTTCAAACCAAGTAAAAGTTTCACAATCAACAAGTAAAAAAAGCATGGACGAAAACAAAAAAGTAGTAGTAAACCTTCCCGAAGGAACTACGCAGGCGGAAATTATCGTACGTGAGGGAGAGGCCCCCGCAGTTCTTGACCCCAAGGCCCCGGTAAAAATCGACCTTTCCGGTGTTATCGGTGCGCCGGTTGAATTTTTGGAATTACGGCGGTACGATTCCGAACAAATTAACCCGTTGCGCTGCCACGTCTTAGTAGACCGTGAACAGGTAAGTATTACCCTTATCACGAACGAAGACGACGAATATAGACGCGGGCGAATCGTTGGAAAACTGACTACGCACCCCAAATTTTCCGAATTTGGGATTAACGCCGGCAAAGGTTGGGAACCTAACGAGTTGGGGCAGTTCTTCAAAATGAACCGCGCATTTTTCCCGGACAAAACCGCGAATATGAAGCTCGTAACCGAACTTAAAAACTTCGAAGCTACCGTAAATTCCAAGGTAGAGAAGCAAAAGAGCGAAAAGGGGGACTTCAAAGACAATTATAGCGGCGTGGTTATGAGTAACCTGCCGGAAGCCTTTACCCTTCAAATTCCGATTTTCAAAGGTATGCCGGCGGAAACTATCGAAGTGGAATTTTACGCTTCGGTAAACGGCCGCGACGTAACCCTACAACTTGTAAGCCCCGGAGCTTGCCAGCTTTTGGAAGACTTGCGCGACCGAATTATAGATGTGCAGGTAGCCCGCATTCGGGAACTAAGCCCCGAAATTGCGATTATCGAGCAATAGCAGTATTAACCCAGCTACCCCGGTTTCCGGGCCGGGGTAGCTTTTCAATGTAACAAAATGGCAAAAAGATTCATAGATACAGACCTATTCAAGAAGCGATTTACAAGGGAATTGCCGGCCGCTTATAAATTGCTTTGGGTGTACCTTTTTTGCGAATGCGACAACGCCGGAATATGGGAAGTAGACTTAGAGGTAGCCGGGCTTTATTGCGGCGAAACGTACACCTTAGAGGATTTCGAAAAAGCCTTTGCCGGAAGAATCTATTTCTTCAATAATGGAAGTAAGGCGTTTTTGCCCGAATTTATTGCGTTTCAGTACGGCGACGTATCAAACCTAACCCCTACGAACAACGCGCATAAATCGGTATTGCAAAAACTTGAAAAATACGACCTTATGCGGGTTTTGAACGAAGGTATTACCCAGCTACCGCAAGGGCCGACGTTAGGGGCTGGCAAGCCCCAAGGCAGGAGCAAGACAGCCCCTAAAACGAAAGGCGGTACAATCTTTCAGAAACCCACCTTGGAAGAAGTTACGGCGTATTGCCAAGAACGGGGCAACGACGTAGACCCGCAAGCGTGGATAGATTACTATACTTCTAACGGTTGGAAGGTGGGCCGCAACTGTATGAAGGATTGGAGAGCGGCGGTTAGAACTTGGGAGCGTAACGAAAAAGGGAATAGCGGAAATGGACGAAAAGGACAACAAACAGGGGCCGCAACGGGTAGACTTGGCGCGGTTCCGGGCGGTACTTCAAAAAAGAAATATACCGATACGCTTTAAGGTCGATAAGTACACCGAAGACGTGCCGGCAATGTTGCGCGAATGTTATATAGCCGAAGTTATGCGGCGGCGTATGCAGTTCATCGACGACGAAGCAACCCAAAGCCATATAGAAAAGGCGGCAAAATGGCTGACGGGAAACCATAAACCGGGGCTTCTTCTTCATGGAACAGTAGGCAATGGCAAAACAACCTTAGTTCGTGCAATAGGTAGCCTTATAGGGGTACTGTACGAAAGCCTATATTCAGACCGGCGTAAAAATGTTTTGGCGGTATCGGCTTTGGAGCTTGCAGACATAGCCAAGAACCAGCCGGAACGCTTCGACTACATTAAGAAAGCCGAGTTATTGGCGATTGACGACGTAGGTACGGAACCTTCCGTAGTGAAGGTTTGGGGAAACGAAATTAGTCCTTTTGTCGATACGATTTACTACCGTTATGACCGGCAGAAGTTTACAATTATGACCAGCAATCTAAGCGCGGAAGACCTGGCAGATAAATACGGCGAGCGGATAGCCGACCGATTTACGGAAATGTTCGACAGAATAGCGTTTGAAAATTACTCTTATAGAAAATAATAGCCAATATGGAAAAGATATACATTTCAGGTCGAATTAGCGGCCTACCAATAGAAGAAGTAGCGGCAAAGTTCGACGAAACGGAAACCAAGTTAAAAGCCCAAGGTTACGAAGTGATAAACCCGCTTAAAAACGGTATTCCGGCTACCGCCTCTTGGGAAGCCCATGTAGCTATGGACGTTCTTCTACTTATGGGGTGCGACGCTATTTATTTGTTGCCCGATTGGGGATTTTCCAAAGGGGCTACGCTTGAAAAGAATTTAGCCGAACTAACGGGAAAGACAATTATTTACGAAGAAGTACCTGCCTTCCAGCACATAAAGCAGGCGATAGCCGAAGGTATGGGCGTTTCATTCTTCGATATTATAGGCGAAAGTAGAGAGCAAAAACACGTCTTTTCCCGTATGATTTTCGCCCAGCTATGCCGGGAAGAAGGGGCAACGGTGGTAAGGATTGCAAAAGAGATGAAGCGGAACCACGCTACTATTATCTACTACCTCAGAAAGTACCCGGATGATTACCGATATACCCCCGAATTTAGGGCTTATGCAAACGCAGTCAAAGCCCACCTATCAAAAGACTAATTTTCCGCGAAAGCGTCTGACTATAATACGAAATGGACAACATTAGATTACTATATATAGACTTGTTTTGCGGTGCGGGTGGAACAAGTACAGGCGTAGAGAAGGCCAACTATAAGGAGCGAAAATGCGCGAAGGTTATAGCTTGCGTAAACCACGACGCGAACGCCATAGCGAGCCACGCGGCCAATCATCCCGAAGCGCAGCACTATACGGAAGATATGCGAACCCTGGACTTACGCCCATTGGCAGAACATACCGCCGAAATGCGCCGAATGTACCCTATGGCGAAAGTTGTGCTTTGGGCTTCGCTTGAATGTACCAATTTCAGCCGGGCCAAAGGCGGCCAGCCCCGCGACGCAGATAGCCGTACCCTTGCCGAACACTTGTTTAGGTACATAGAAGCTCTTACCCCCGATTATATCCAAATCGAGAACGTAGAAGAATTTATGAACTGGGGCGACTTGGACGAAAACGGAAAACCGATTAGCAGGGACAAAGGGCGGCTTTATACCAATTGGGTAGATAACGTAAAAGCCTACGGGTACAAGTTCGACCATAGAATACTTAATGCAGCGGATTATGGGGCATATACCAGCCGAAAGCGTTTCTTCGGGATATTTGCCAAACCGTACCTACCTATTGTATGGCCGAAGCCTACCCACTCAAAGACCGGGGGCGGCGACCTTTTCGGCAGCTTGGCGAAGTGGAAACCCGTAAAGGAAGTTTTGGACTTTGCCGATGAAGGGGAAAGTATCTTTAATCGTAAAAAACCGCTTTCGCCTAAGACCTTGGAACGCATATACGCGGGCCTTATAAAGTTCGTAGCAGGCGGGAAGGATTCGTTTTTGATTAAATATAATTCAGTCAATAAGAAGACGGGGAAGCATATCCCGCCTTCGATAGATGAACCATGCCCTACCGTAGCTTGCCAAAACAGGTTAGGGATAGCGAACATTCATTTTCTCGCAAAGCATTTTAGCGGACACCCGGAAAGCAAGGTTTCCAGCGTAGACAACGTAGCGGGAACCATTACGACCGTAGACCACCATAGTTTAGTAGGGGCCGAATTTCTTTCGGCATACTATGGAAACGGTAATAATCATTCCGTAAATATGCCTTCGCCCACTATTACAACGAAAGATAGGTTTTCGGTGGTAAAGCCGGAATTTATAGCGAACAATTATAGCGGCGGCGGGCAATTATCATCCTTGGATAACCCTTGCCCGGCGGTAATGACGAACCCCAAGCAAAACGTAATAGCCTGCAAATGGTATCTTATGAACCCTCAATTTTCTAACGCCGGCGGTTCCGTCGAAAAGCCGTGCTTTACCCTTATCGCCAAAATGGATAAAAAGCCCCCGTACCTTATTGCTACGGAGTGCGGACAATTGGCAATAGAGATTTACGAAACCGATAGCGGCCCAATGCGGAAAATAAAGGAGTTTATGGCCCTTTACGGTATCGTCGATATAAAAATGCGAATGTTAAAAATTATCGAGTTAAAGCGAATTATGGGGTTCCCGGAAAACTACACCCTTATAGGGACGCAAGCCGACCAAAAGAAGTTTATCGGCAATGCGGTAGAAGTGAATATAGCCCGTGTTCTTTGCGAAGCCTTGGTAGAAGAAATTGTAGACGAACTATTAAAAGTTGCATAGAATGACACTACGAATTATTAAACCACCGAAACCCGGTAAAATGTTCGTTACGTTGGCTTCTACCGGCTATTTATTTTTCAGTAGCCGAGCAGTTGCAGAACTTAACCTTTCAGAGCATAAAGGGGTACTATTGGCCCACGATGAACGCGGGGCCTTGTACTTGAAAGTTTCCTATAATACAGACCCCGACGCTTTCCGGATTTATGTACGGAAAAATGGGGTTTGTTCAGTTACGTGTATTCGGATTGCGCCCTTGCTTCGCCGTATAGGTATCGAAATTAAAAAATCAACCCGGTACAACCTTATCGAAGCATTGGAAGAAGGTTTTTACAAGATAGAAGGACTTAAAACAAAATGAAAACAAAGGATTTAAGCAAGTTGCCGGAAGGGGCTATTTTGCTGGTAATTAAGAATGAAAATGGGACTTTTTCGCCATTAGGAATAAACCCCGACCAAGGGCGGATTATAACGGCTTTTATCGGGAAATTAAGCGAAGAACAGCCGTTAGTAGTAGCCAAAGGAATAGAGTTAATAACCAAATAATTAAACCAATATGTTAGTATTAGAAGCAATTGGCAACCTTGGAGCGGATGCCATTATTAAAGACCTTAACGGGCAAAAGTACATAGCTTTCAGCGTAGCCCATACCGAAAGCTATAAAGATTCGCAGGGGCAACGACACGAACGTACGACTTGGGTAAGCTGCCTTAAATACGGAGAAAGCCCGGTAATTAACTATTTGAAAAAAGGAACCCGCGTATTTATTCGCGGCGAACTTTCGGCCAAGGCATACGAAGCCGGCGGAGTATTACAAGCCGGTATAAATTGCCGGGTTAGAGAATTGCAGCTTTTAGGCGGAAACCGGGCCGACCAAACAGAAGCCCCCCAGCAGGCCGTAACGACTTCGGCCGCTACACCAACTTACGCGCCGCCGGCATATCAGCAACCCGAAGAAGTAGACGATTTGCCATTTTAACAATTACCGATATGATAGGAAAGAAATTAAGCCCCGTACTTGAAGAAATGGAAGCTACCCTTTGGGAGTACGAAGCATTTAACGGGGCAAAACCGAATTACACCTTAGAAGGGTTCCGGGCTTCTACAAAAATATTTATGAGCGCACTATTAGATAAGTTTTTCGAGAAGCAGCAGGCCGAAGGAATTAGCCAAGAAGACACCTTAAAAGCCGTAGAAAAATTAGGGCAAGACGTTCGGGCCTTGGTCTTTAACGCTACCGGAATAGATACGCACCTACTTTATAACCGAACAAAAGTTAATTAACGATGAAAGCAGTAGTAACACTTGGCAAACACTTCGGCCCGAAGCACCCCCGTAAAGGGCAGGAAACGGGCTTTATAGCCAAAGTAACCGACGGGCGGAAGGTACACACCTGCCGGAGCAATTACGGGTATTGGCGGGCAAAAATCGAAAAAATAACGGCTACGGGTGGAGTTCTTAGCGTCCGCCAATGGAGCGCAAAACCATACCGAAGCCCCCAAGAAGTTATAACCGAGATTCCGACCGGCATTGTAGGCGTGCAGAGGTTGGCATTAAGGCGCGAACGTCGTGTAATAAATCACTATGCGGAAGAACAGGATAAACCGATAGCAACTGCCATTTATTACGATTATACGGCAGAGGTAGACGGCCACCTCGTCCCCTTGGAGATTTTAGCCGAAAACGACGGGCTTACGGTAGACGATTTTAAGGCATGGTTCGCGCCGGTTTTCGCCGAAGCAGATAAGAAGTACCCGCAGTTCGCCGGGCTCGCCTCTGCCGTTACGATTGACTTTGCCATTATTCACTTTACGAAACGACGCTACTAAACACCAACAAAAAAAGATATGAAAGTAAAGGACATTATTAAGGACGACAAATTTAACGAGTTCTTAGGCTACGAGATTGAAGCCTACAACAAACGACCTGCCCCGCAAGAAGGTTGTAGGTATCGCCGGACACCGTATGACGCTTTGAAGGACGCGGGGATATTTACGGTAGAAGGTATTAGGGAAACTTTTATAAAGGTTGCGAACCTTGAAAGCGACCTGCCGAAGTCCCAGCGCGACGCGATAACCGGGCTTGTTTTCAGAGTAGCCCAAACGGTAGTAAACTATCGGGCGAAACAGGAAGTAGAAGCTAAAAAAGTAACGGTATGAACAAAGGGGAAATTACCTATACAATAAAAGTAAAAAGGCGTACCGGCCTATTATGGAATACGATATTTTGGCTTGTATTCTTTACGGTAGTGCCGCTTCAATTGGTATGCCTATGGCTTTCCAAGGGGTTAGCTATTCTTTCGGATTTGCTTCGGGAACTTTGTTACCGGGCATGGTTCAAACAAACAACAAAATAGGTATATGGGATTCAAAGCAATAAAGCAGCATTACGATATAAAGTATATCGTAGCTATCTATAACGAAGAAAAATACGGCGGGGATTGTATTTGTATTGGTTCCGGGTATGTTCACGGGCTTATAGCCATAAATATAGAAACCGGTAAAGTTTTCTATTCGTCTTTGGTTACGCCCGGAGAGGATAGCGAGATAGGGCAGCTTGCCGCCCGGATTAAGGAAGACGAAAAGAACGGGGTACTTCGGGCCTTGATTGATGAACCGGACACCTTCGCCCGGAACCTTCCGGTATTCACTATTGACCGGTGGGCGGTAAAGGCCGAACTATGCGAAGAATACGGCTGGCCGAATACGACCCATAGCGGCGCGATTATGTACGAAAATACATACTTCCGTACACGGGCCGAAGCCTATGCCTATTTGCTTCGTGATACGAAATCAGGGGTTACGCATAGTAATTTCGGGTATAACTTCAAAGAGGGGTTAATCCACATTCGACGAGCGTTTAAGTTGCTTTTTCGGGAATGTTGGTTTTGGTTTTCCGCCCGGATGGTTGGCTTAATAATAACGAAACGAAGCTATGGGAAGAAAAGGACGTAGACCGGGGGCTATTGATACGGCCCCTACCTTCCCAGCGACCAAGCGGCCACACGATAACAACCGACACCGGGAATTATGCCTATTAGCGGCACAATGGCTACGGCGTTCTAAACTTACTTACCCTTCTTGCCCGTACGTTGCCGTAGAATTGGTAACGGCCAGCCAAGAAAGCCCGGACGTTTTCGGGTGGAACTATTGGGCTACGGTTCTTATCGAAGTGAAGGTTTCGCGTTCCGACTTCTTGGCCGATGCAAAAAAGAGTTTCCGCCAGCAGCCGGAAGAAGGCGTAGGGGCCTTTCGGTACTATTGCAGTCCCGAAGGATTGATAACCGAAGTCGATTTGCCGGATAAATGGGGGCTACTTTGGGAGAAAGACGGGGTTATAACCGTCGTTAAGGATGCGGAACGCCAGCAACAAAACGCGCAGGGCGAAATAACTATCCTTGCTTCGATTATGCGCCGCGAAGGGGTAAAGCCCCGGTTATTTGATTATAGAAAGCAAAATAATGAAGTATGAAGCAGGACAAAGAAACTAAGGCTTTACAGGAAGAAGTAAAAACGCTTAAAGCCGAAAAAAAGGAATTGGCTTGTAGGTTAAGCGGTCTTTCTTCGACGTTAATACAGGTTCTTAAAGTAAAATCCCTTAGAGGTTGCGAGGTAAAAAATTGGTTGGGATTTCAGAACGGGAACGGTACGGACGTAGGGCAAGATATAGAACGATTGATTAAGCGGGCCGAACGGGAACAGAAGTATTTATTAACGGTTAAACACGAATAGGTATGTTCGACACAGATAAAGTTATAGTAGTTGCCGACGTTACGAAGCAGCCGTATTTATCGGTCGCTCGTTTTTCGGGCGGGTGCCGGGTAAATGGCGTATTCTACGCCTATGTTCCCCAGCGCGATATTTTGGTACGCGAAGATTGGTTAAAGGCATATTCGGCTATGGATTACGACAAATTTATAGCCGCCATTAAGACCGGAGCCAAACAGGAATTACCGACTTGCCGGACTTGTAAGCACCGCCAGCGTTGGGAATTAAACGACCATAGCACGAAGATAGTGCAAAGTTGCGCCCTTCAAAAGAGCCGAAGAACGGGTAACGGATTGAAGCGGATAAAGGTAACTAACCCGGCTTGCCACTTGTACGAAAAGGTAGACGTATGAAAATAGGGCTTGTAGACGTAGACGGGCATAACTTCCCTAATTTGGCGTTAATGAAAATTGCGGCCTACCATAAAAAACGCGGCGATATTGTGGAATGGGTAAATTTCTTTGAGAGATACGACAAAGTATATATTTCAAAGGTTTTTACGTTCACGCCGGACGTTGTAACGGTTATTCAATCGGACAATATCGAACGCGGCGGTACCGGGTACGACATAAGCAAGAAGCTACCGGAAGAAATAGATAACGAACTACCGGATTATTCTATATACTCGCGTGCTAAATGGTTCGACGGCATGACCGCTTACGGGTTTATTACGCGCGGTTGTATTCGTAATTGCCCTTGGTGTATTGTCCCGAAAAAGGAAGGGGCTATACATAAATACCGAGATATTGAAGACGTGCTACAAAATAAGAAAGCCGCCGTTTTAATGGATAATAATATTTTGGCTTCCGATTGTTGCCAAGAACAATTAGAAAAGATAGCTAAAATAGGGTGCAAAGTGGATTTTAACCAAGGTTTAGACGCGCGTATAATCGTATCTAATCCCAAAGTTGCCGTTTGGCTTTCAAAAATTAAATGGCTTGCCCCTATCCGGTTGGCTTGCGATAGTAAAGCGATGATGCCGATAATAAAGGAAGCTGCCGATTTACTGAGGGGAGCCGGTTGTAAGCCCCACCGCCTTTTTTCTTACGTCCTTCTAACCGACTTAGAAGATAGCTTAGAACGTATAAATTTTCTTCGGGAAATGGATATTATGCCATTTGCACAACCGTATAGGGATTTTACGCCAAATCAAATTATCCCACAATGGCAGAAAGATTTAGCACATTGGACTAATCGCCGGGAGCTATTAACGTCTTGCGATTTCAAAGACTTTCAGCCACGACACGGATTTTATTGTAGTGAATATTTCAAATAAACAACCATGCGACATATAGAAAGCCAAATACAGAAGGACTGCGTTACTTGGTTCCGGTTGCAGTACCCGAAAATAGGCCGCCTTCTTTTCGCGGTTCCGAACGGCGGGGCGAGGAACGCAAAGGAAGCCGCGATTATGAAGGGCGAAGGAGTAACGGCCGGGGTTGCCGACCTTATCCTACTTTACCCTTCCGGCGGGTTTCATTCCCTTTGTATCGAGTTTAAGACCCCCAGCAAAAGCAGCCGGCAGACACCCACGCAAAAGGAGTGGCAAGCGTTGGCCGAAGCGCACGGTAATAAGTACATCGTTTGCCGTTCCTTAGAAGATTTCCAGCAGGTTATACGGGCATATATCCCCCGTTTATGTTGGTAACTTTTTAATTATTCTTGGATAAAGAAGCGTATTATTATAATACGCTTCTTTTATTTTTGCGTAACGCGAATATTTACACACAAATAAACGTACGCAGGTATGAAAGAAAAGATTTTACAGGCCCTTACGACCTTTAAGGGCTACTTATTCAGTTCGGACAAATGGCCACATTTAGCGGCGGGCTTTATTATCGCCTTCATCGTGGGGCTTTTCGGAGTCTTCTATGGCCTTTGCGCTGGGATTGCAGCCGCCGCCGGGAAAGAGCTTTACGACAAATTCAGCAAGAAAGGAACCCCGGAAGTTTGGGATTTCATTTTTTCGGTAGTCGGTGTACTTGCCGGTGTCCTTAACGTACTATTGGCCCGCTTAGTCTTCCACTTCATCGCGTAGAGCCTATGACACCGAAGAAGATTATAGAAGCGGATATAGCCCAACTTGTACCGGACGACGTGAATTTTAACAAGGGTACGCAGTTCGGCCAAAGTTTGATAGAAAAGAGCCTGCGCCAATTCGGGGCGGGCCGTTCTATTCTTTTGGATAAGAACAACCGTATTATAGCCGGAAACAAGACCGTAGAAAACGCCGGGCAAATTGGCTTAGAAAAGGTTTTGATAGTCGAAACCACCGGCGAAGAAATAGTAGCGGTAAAGCGTACCGACATAGATTTAGACACGCGGGAAGGGCGCGAACTTGCCTTAGCCGACAATGCGACCGGGGCCGCTAACTTGGCTTGGGACGAAGCGGCACTTACCCAAGCGTCGGATAAGTGGGATATAGCCCCCGACGATTGGGGCGTAGAATTGGAAGGCTACGGCGGAGAAGGCGGCCAAGGGGAAGAAGATACCGAAGAACAGCTTAGAAGACTTAAAGACGACTTCGTAATGCCGCCTTTTTCCGTGCTTAATACCCGTACGGCCGAATGGCAGGAACGCCGCCGCGCTTGGCTGGAAATAGGCATAAAGAGTGAGGAAGGCCGGGACGACGATTTGACATTTGCCAAAGACGCACAACCGCCTATTTATTGGGACACCAAAAACGCACTTCGGGAAACCTTGGGCCGTGAACCTTCCGCCGATGAAGTGTTAGCGGAAATGGAGAAGCAGGGAATACAGGCTATGGCGACTACTTCAATATTCGACCCCGTTCTAACCGAACTTTCCTACCGTTGGTTCAATATCGAGGGCGGCCGCATTTTAGACCCCTTTGCCGGTGGAAGTGTTCGCGGTATCGTAGCGGCAAAATTGAATATGCCGTACGTTGGTAACGACCTTCGGGAAAAACAGGTAGTAGCCAATATCGAGAATGCGAAGGAAGTATTAGGTAACATGCCGGCCGACATTGCGCCGCGTTGGACGGTTGGCGATAGTACGCAGCTTGAAGACGTGTTACAAAAGAACGGCGTTACCGGCGATTTCGATATGGTATTTTCTTGCCCGCCGTACGCAGATTTGGAAGTATATAGCAATGACCCCCGCGATATTTCCAATATGGATTACCCGCAGTTCTTGGAAGCCTACAAAGCCGCGATAAAGCAGGCTTGCGCCCGATTGAAGAACAACCGCTTTGCCGTCTTCGTAGTTGGGGATATTCGGGATAAAAAGGGCATTTACCGCAATTTCATAGGCCATACTATCGAAGCCTTTACGGAGTGCGGCCTAAGCTACTATAACCATTTGATTTTAGTAAACCAGGTAACAAGCCTTGCTATCCGGGTTCGCAAGCAGATGAACACGGGCCGCAAAATTGGCAAGCTACACCAAAACGTATTAGTCTTTTGCAAAGGTTCAGTAGAAGAAACGGTAGACCAATTCGAAGAAGTGCAGGTAACGAAGGCCGTAGAACAGTTCAATAAGACCCGCGCGAATAGCGGCCTTCACGACGACGTATTGGTATTCTACAAAGGCGACCCGAAGGCGATTAAAGAAGAATTTGGAGAACTGCACGCGGGGGACGATTTACCGCAATAAGTAAGTAATGGGAAGACCGACGAAATACAATAAGAAGATAGCCGAAAAGATATGTTCGCTTATCGCTACCGACACCTATACGGTGGCGGAAGTATGCCGTATGGTTAAAATTTCCGATTCTACTTATTACGATTGGATTACCCGGTTTCCGGAGTTTTCGGAGAATATAAAAAAGGCCGAAGCGGAACGTATGGCCTTCTTCGTAGCCGAAGCGAAAAAAAGCCTTCTACGAAAGATACAAGGGTACACGGTGCAGGAAAAACACATCACTACGGTAGGTTCCGGCAAGTACGACGTAAACGGCAAGGAGATACCGCGAATAAAGGAACAAAAGATAGTCGATAAACACTACCAGCCGGACACGGCGGCGATAATCTTTACACTAACCAACGGAGAGCCGGAGAATTGGAAGAACAGGCAGAACAACGAGGTAACAGGCAAGGACGGTAAGGACTTATTCGGGCAGCTTACCGACGAAGAATTAGACGCGCGTATAGCCGAATATAAAAGGAAATTAGGAAAATGACGCGCCAAGAGAAAATAGAGTATATAGCCGCATTGCGGGAAAGGTTGATACGCGAAGCACGTACCGACCTTTTGCCGTTTACCCGCGCCACTATGCCTACTTTCGACCCGGCCGAATTTCATATACGATATTACCACGTTCTAACCTTATTCGCGGAAGGGAAGATTAAAAAGCTAATGGTATTCATGCCGCCCCAGCACGGCAAAAGCGAAGGTTCTACGCGCCGCCTTCCGGCTTATATGCTTGGCCGGAACCCGGACAATAAAATAGCCGTCGTAAGCTATTCGGCACCGAAAGCCCGTAAGTTCAACCGCGAAATACAGCGCATTATAGACACGCCGGAATATGCCGAGATATTCCCGGAAACGCGCCTTAATTCATCGAACATTACGACCGTTGCCGGTGCATGGCTTCGCAATGCCGACGAATGCGAAATAGTAGGACATCGGGGCGGTTTTAAGACTGTCGGCGTAGGTGGCCCGCTTACGGGCGAACCGGTAGATACCCTTATAATGGACGACATTTATAAGGACGCTAAAACGGCGTGGTCGGCAGTTGTTCGGGAAGCTATCGAAGATTGGTACGATACGGTAGCCGAAACCCGATTACACAACAATAGCCAGCAGCTTATAGTATTTACCCGCTGGCACGAAAAGGACTTAGCCGGCCGCCTATTGGAGCAGCAAGGAATATACGACCCGGTAAACAATCCGAACGGGTGGGTAGTAGTAACCTACCAAGCGATTAAGAAGGGCGCACCTACCGAATACGACCCGCGCGAAGAAGGTACGGCACTATGGCCTGAACGCCACAACTTGGAAAAATTGGAAGCCATACGCACCCGAAACCCGCACGTATTCGAAAGCCTTTACCAGCAAGACCCCAAACCTTTGCAGGGCCTTATGTACGAAAATCCTTTTAAGGAATACGACATACTGCCGGCCACCAAGCTACGGAAGGTTAAGAACTATACCGATACGGCGGACGAAGGCGCGGATTTCCTTTGCTCGATAACCTACCTTGAAACCGAGATAGGAAACTTTATTTTGGACGTGCTTTATACGGCTAAACCTATGGAGTACACCGAACCCAAAACGGCCGAAATGCTAACCAAACACGCGGTAGAATTGGCCGTAGTAGAGAGCAACAACGGCGGCCGGGGCTTCGCGCGTAATGTAGAGAAACAAGCCCGGTTAATGGGTAACAACAAAACCCGTATTAAGTGGTTCCACCAAAGCCAAAACAAAGCCGTACGCATATTTACGCATAGCGCGGAAGTGCAAAACCTTACCTATTTCCCGCGCGGGTGGGCGCAAATGTGGCCCGATTTCTACCAAGCCCTTACGCACTATATGAAGGTTGGCAAGAACGCCCACGATGACGCGCCGGACGCATTGACCGGAACCGTAGAGCAACGGCCAATTACAGGTAAGAAAAGCGCGGCCGGATATTTCGCATAATGTTTAACTATCAATAGACAATAAAATGAACAGCAAGCAGATTAACGAACTTTTGGCGAGCGAGAACCATAGTACCGCTATTGCCGAATTGAAGAACGGACGTAATGCGACCGAGCCGAACGCGGCCGAATATATCGCCCAGCTTGACCCCCAAGGCCACGACGTAAACGACCCGGTAAAGCGTAGGGATAAGAAGGTAAAAGTAGACCTTTCCGACTTCGATATAAACGACGAAGAAAAGAAGAACATAAAGACCGTTACCAATGGCGACGGGGAAACCGAAAACTTCCGTATCGAGCCGGTAGCCCGCGTAGCCTTGGCGATTCAGAAACTTATAGTAAAGCGGGCCGTAGCCTTCACGTTTGGAAACCCCGTAATTCTTAATGCGGAACCGGAAGAAGGCACCAAGGAAGCCGACGTTTTGAAGGCTGTAAAGCGTGTTTTGTTCGATAACAAAAGCCGCACCCTTAACCGAAAGGTAGCGCGGGGTATGTATAGTAGTAAGGAATCGGCCGAACTTTGGTACCCGGTGGAGAAACCGACAAAAAACTACGGCTTTGATTCAACGCACAAACTTCGGGTAGCCATTTTTAGCCCGTTGTTCGGCGATAGGCTTTACCCCTACTTCGATGAAACGGGCGATATGGTGGCATTCTCCCGCGAATACGTCGTAAAGGATAGCGCGGGGGTAAAACATACCTATTTTGAAACCTATACCGACACCGAAATACGGAAATGGACGCTTGCCAGCAACCAATGGCAGTTATTGGACGGCTACCCCAAGAAGAACCAAATAGGCAAAATTCCGGTTATCTATGGCCGCCAGCCCGCCGTAGAATGGGAAGACGTGCAGAACCTTATAGACCGCTTGGAAAAGTTGCTTTCCAACTTCGCCGATACCAACGACTACCACGCAAGCCCGAAAATCTTTACTACGGGTACTATTTTGGGGTGGGCCAAGAAGGGCGAAAGCGGGGCCGTTATCGAGGGCGAAGAAGGAGCGACCGCGCAATACCTTTCATGGGCGCAGGCCCCCGAAAGCGTCAAATTAGAGATTGAAACCCTTTTGCGTATGATTTATACCATAACGCAAACGCCGGATATTGCTTTTGATTCGGTAAAGGGTATCGGGGCCGTTTCGGGTGTCGCCTTGAAACTTTTGTTTATGGACGCGCACCTAAAAGTACAGGACAAATGCGAAATTTTCGACGATTATTTGCAGCGTCGATTAAGCGTAATACAGGCGTTTTTATCGCAGATGAACGCCAAGGATAAGGCTTTTGTAGACGCTTGCGGTAGCCTTATTATCGAACCCGAAATAGTGCCGTTTATGATTGAGGACGAAGCCGCGAACGTAAACCTTCTTCTTTCGGCCACCGGTCAGAAGGCTATTTGTTCGCGGAAGACGGCCGTACAACAGTTGGGCTGGGTAAACGACACAGAAGAAGAAATAGCCCAAATTGAGAGCGAAGAAGGCGGGCAAATGTATAACGACCTTTTGGGGCAAGAACCGACGATTTAATATTATGGCAATAAAGGCAAAATTCGACATAGATAAACTTTTTGAAGGGGTTTACGCGAAGGTAGAAGACATACAGGACGCAGTAATAGAAGCTATAAAAGCCGCTTGTTTGCAGACCGTAGCCAATGCAAGAAGGTTAGATACTTACAAAGACCGAACGACGTTACTGCGATCTTCTATCGGATTTGTTATTTACGACCACGGGACGAAGGTAGCGGATAACTTCGAAGCAAGAAACGGGGAAAAAGGGAGCGAAGGAGTTGCCATCGGTAAAAGAGTTGCAGAGCAAGCCGCCGCAAGTTGGCCTAACTCTATTGTCGCCGTAGTTGTTGCCGGGGCCGACTACGCCCTATACGTCGAAAGTAAAGGGTACGACGTAATTAGCGGGCCTTGTAGCGAACTAAACGGGTTATTAAAACAGTATTTGGCGCAAGCCGTAGCCAGCTTTAAGTAATGGACGAACAACGAAAAAAGTTAATACAATATTTAGCCAACATAGAACGGCAACTTTACAACCTGTACGGGCGCACTTACCGTGCAGCGTTGGAACTTGCCGAAGTACGCAAAGCGATAGAAGCCGGCGAAACTTTCACTTGGAGAGGAAACCCGGCCGCCGAAAAACGACTTAATCAATACCTAAACGACCTTGCAACTAAGGCCGGTATTATTATTCAAAACGGCGTACAACGTGGATATATCCAAGGAGAAAAAGACGCACGAACCCCGATACTTGCCAAATTAGGTACAACGGACGATAAACGAAAGGCTATAAATGAACTTTGCGAAGCCGCAACAAAGGAACGCAGAGCGCAAGGTATGACCGCTCACGCTTTTGCAACAGCCGAACGCGGGGGGCTTACATTGTCTTCGCGCGTATGGAACCTTACGGGTAATGCCAAACAAGAACTTGAAACGATTATACAAAACGGCATACTTGAAGGTAAAGGGGCAAAAGAAATAGCAAGCGGGATAAAGGGTTATTTGAATAATCCTAACGCATTATTTCGACGGGTACGGAATAAGGAAACCGGGAACCTTGAACTAAGCGAAGCGGCGAAAAAGTACCACCCCGGCCAAGGCGTATATAGGTCGGCGTATAAAAACGCCTTGCGCCTGGTTCGTACCGAAATGAACGCCGCCTACCGTCGTGCGGAGTGGGAAAGCTACCAAAATAACCCACTTATTACCGGGTATGAAATTCGGCTAAGTAACAACCACACGACCACCGTAAACGGTAAGGTAAAGCGGCTTGTAGACATTTGCGATACTATGGCAGGCCGATACCCTAAGACTTTCCGGTGGACGGGGTGGCACCCTAATTGCCGGTGTGTTATGGTTCCTATCGTCATAACGCCCCAAGACTTCGGCAAATACTTGAAGGCTAAGCGGGCTAAGAAATTGGAAGAATGGCAGCCGAAAGACCGGAAAAGTAAACAAGTCGTAGAGGTACCGAAAGAACTAATACAATGGATTGATACAAAACAACGACAATTAAGAGCGGCCAAAGTAAAACCCGATTTTGTAGGCGACAACAAAGGTATAATAGCACTTACCCAGCAGAAGAAAGTATTATCCTTATTTGCCGGAACCTTACAGCAGTTCGCCGATACATTGTTTAAGACCGGGCGCAGCATGGGGCAAGTAAAGCAAATAGGACGGGTAGACGACATTGTACGCGAAGATATGGCAAAAAAAGGCCATAATTTGGAAACGGAAACTATTATAGTTCTTGACCGGACGGTATTAAAGTACATAGGCCACCCCAAAGAAAGCAAAGGGGCCACCGTAGCAATTACTCGATACGGGGAAATAGAAACCGCCATAAACACGCCGACCCATATTTACGAAGACCTAAATTCTAAGGATTTGGTGTACGTTTATACCCACCCTTACGAAAAAGGGAAGGTTATAAAAGTTGTAGTACACCCGAACTATAAGTACAAAGGTGTAACGGCTAACGTCGCCAAATCGTGGGGTGTAGTTAATGAATCGGATATGAACACGCACGATTACCGGTTAATAAAATAGGGGCTACCTTTTGGATAGCCCCTAAACCGAATACCGGTAGGAGTTGAACCTACAATATACCGACCTTTCGGCCCGCCCCGCTACCACGTTGCGACCATCGGCACCCGGTTTTTGCAAAAGTAACTTTTATTCTTTAATCCGGCAAAGTCCGCCGTTCCAAGTCTTGTATATAGGCATGGTCGTACAGTATTTTAAGTGCGCCTTTCAGTTGGCAAAGCGATTGTTCGGCAACGTGAATAGGTAAAAATTCTTCGGACGTTAAGCCAGCCGCTAATTTGTAATCGTTAAACTTCTCGATAACTACGAATACTTCCCCTATAATTTCCGCAAGTTCCGGGCAAAGTTTTGTTTTTTCAATTAGTTTAGGTTTGGCGGGTTCGTCTATTGCCACGTTCCCGCCTTCGTAATAAGGTAAAATTTGGGTTTCTACCAAATTTTCCATAGAAGCGGCCAAATTCCTATCTTTGCACCGGAATATACAACGCGAAAGGTTTTCTTCGTCAATATACCCAGCTATTTGTATTCCTTGGTTCGTTGGGGTTTCCAAATAACGGAACCTTGCCCCGTCTAAATACCGTTTCAACAAAGTTCCGCAGCTAAAACCTAACGCCTTCCAAACGTCGATATAGCAGAATAAAATAGTTCCGTTGTAATTTCGTGTGCGTATTTCGCCAAGTATAGGGGAAGAAAAGGGAATTATAGGGTAAACGTCGGCAGCTTGCCGCAACTTCTTTACCTGTGTTTTTTGCGTTGCTTTACCAAGAACAGAATACCCTCCCGTATTCCGAATGGCGGGTAGGACTTCTTCCACTACCCAATCTTGGAACGCTTCCGCTTCTTTCTTCCGGCTTTGGAAGATACAGCGGTATAGGTTCGGTTCGTCGATGAAGGTAAGGTTTTGCCTACCGCCTTCCGTAAGGGTGTAAACACTACTTACTCCCTTTTTGTTTAGCCTTGTTTTTACTACCCTTGGATTGGTTAGAGATAATGCAGTACATACATCAGTAAGGCAAAAAAGGGCTTCGCCATTTTCATTGGATTGTACCCGCATTTGCCCGAAAGCGGGATTTTTGAAAATTTGAACGCCCGTAGCGTTCGGGATAATTTTTTGTTCCATTATGATAAGCGTTTAATGGATTAGGCGAAAGAAAAACGGCCCCGCCTTTCCCGTTGCTTATCACCTTGGAAGGCCGTAGTGGCATTAACCAGCTACACGGGGGTACGAAGCCGTATATATTTTTCTCACCTCATTTATAAGGTGTGCAAACAAGCAAGCATAAAAAACGCCCGCACTACTTGGCGAGCTTCCGCACGCCTTCCAAAATGATAAGCACTGCAAAAGTACGCTTTACTTTTCGCTTGTGCAAGCGTTTCGCAAAAATAGTTGTTCTTAGACGGGGCGAAAATAGCAAAAATTACTTTTGTTTTATGAAAATGTATGGTAACGACAAATCCCGGTCATGTAGATATATTTTTGTTTCACTTTCAATATTAATGTAATATGAATTATATAAATTGTTAGTAGATTTTTCATATAAATAAAAATCTTCTGCATCATAACTTAAATAATAGTAACATTCAATATCGGTATATGTTTTATCTACAATATCAAAAGAACGATACGTACATTCACCTTGTGCAAAAAACAAATGTTCTTTCCCATTCATATAATCGTCCTTCGTTACTTCTATTTCTTTTTCGTAATTAGTGCCGAACACAATAATATCGGGGTCAGGAAGTAAATGAGATAATTCGCCACCCGAAAGATTAGAAAACTGAATATCAGCCCAAGTGCCCGCAAACAAGGCAAACGCTTTTTTTTGTTTTTCGGAATAAGTAGAAATTTCGTCATCATCTTTTGAACACCCAGCAAAAGCCATTACGCACACCAGCAGAGCAAATAAATACTTCTTCATTTTGAACAGTTGTTTGCGCCCCAAGAACCCGAACAGGCAATTACTAAACAAAGAAAGCGTGGGCCTTATTGGTCTACGCATTTGAGGTATCGCCAAACACCTACCGAAAGTAGACTATAACCCACGCTTAGCGATATATCGAAAATGGATATACAGCCAGCGAGCGTTAATAGGCTATCCTTTCGGTTTGGAAAATTGGCGATTTTCAAATGCGGATTCCTATACGCTTTTACAAGCGTCCCCGGATTTCTCCCCGGAAACGTTGCAAATATACTGCAAAAACACTAAACAACATTATTTTACGGCGGAAAATCGCGCAAAGAGCAAGGCAGGGGCTACCCAGCCCCTACGCAGGAGCAGGCCAGCACCAGCCCAGCGGCAGGCTTGGGGCTATGGTACTTCGGAATCAGATAGTTACGCTTGTTTCGTTGTTTAATGTGTTATAATTCAATTATTTGCAATTTTTCATTTTTTGAGATTAAGCCCCAGCCCAGCCCCTAACCAGCCCCAAGGCAGCCCCACAATTTCGCGCGGAACATTCGGCGTAATTTTCATTTTTACAAAATCAATAAATAATTATATATCAATAAGTAGCGCACGCAAAAACAAGGAGTTGCCCAGCTCTTGGGCAGCTCCTTGGCAGGGGCTACCCCAGCCCCTGTGGATAAATATAAGGATAAAGATATATAAGAGAGAAAGGGGGTGCAGGGGGAAAGAGAGGGAAAACGGGCTTTCGACCTGCGCCCCAAACTTGCAACATTACCGGGCAGCTTGCAACATTAGCTACCACCATTTCCGAAATGTTGATAGTAACCGCCGCTATGTTGGTAGTTCCGCCGGCGGAATGTTGATAGTAATACGGCGGTAACAAAATCCCCTTTTCCCCCACTTATCCGAGAAGGCCGGACAACCGGCAAAGCAAGAACGCCCGTTTTTGCCCTTTCTCGTGCCCGCTGTTCGATTTTGTGCGGTTGGCTGGTATATTTCCTTGTTTGGAGAATAAAACGGGCTAAAATCGCCTTCTTTTGCTATTCTTTGTACTGCGTTGCTAATTTCTTGAAAATTGCCTTTTCAACTACCAAGGCGAACAAAGACCGCCCCAGCTTCTTATAAGCCTTTCCGCACCCTTACGGTTGGATTGTTGAAACGAATGTAAAAAACTCGCAACGCTATACGGCGATTCGCATTACTATAATACGTTTCTTTGTCGCAGGTTTAATTAAATCCAAAAAATCAAATGGAACTAAACGAAATTATTGCACTACTTGAAACGCAGTTTCCGGGCGTGCGAAAAGACGGGCTTAACCAGCTTGCGCGAGTTATCGCCATGCAGGTTAATACCAAGGAAGAAGCTACCGGTATCGTAGGTAAACTTACCGCCGAAGCCGTAGCGAAGTTTGTAGCGGATTGGCGCAAAGACGCGGACGCTGAGATAGACAAAGCGAACAAAACACGCGAGGACAACCTGCGTAAGAAGTACGACTTTGTGGAAAAGAAACCGGACGAAGGCGGTACCCCACCCGCACAGGCCGGAACCTTGGACGTAGCAACCGTGCAGGAAATGATTACGAACGCCGTAGAGAAAGCTACTAAGGGCTTGCAGTCCGAAGTAACGCACCTTCAAAGCGCGGCCGTAACCGCCAGCCGCCGGGAAACGCTTGTTAAAGAGCTTGCCGACGTACCCGAAGCCTACAAAGCAAAGGTTCTTAAAGATTTCGACAGAGTAGCCAAACTTGGCGGCTTTGCCGACGAAAACGCCTTTAACGAGTATCTGACCGAAACCAAGAACGACGTAGCAGCCTTCGGCCAAGAGTTGGCAGACCGGGGCCTAAGCCTTCACGAAAAACCGGTACTTGGTTCCCCCAACAAGGACGGAGTAAGCGCGGGCGTAGAAAGCTACATACAGGCAAAGGCCGCAGAAGCCGAAAATAAGGGCTTGGGCGGTAAAGAGGTTTAACGCTAAACACTTGTAAAATGCTTAAAATCGACAGGAAAAAGGATAACCGCGTAATTCGCGCGTTTACCCACAAGCTCGCCGACATTCCGAACGGTATTACCGTTTCCGCCGCCGACCTTACGCAGAAAGTCCTGCACGAAGGTACGCCGGTAGGCAAGGACGAAAACGGGCTTTATCACGTCGTCAAAGTGGCCGTTCTTTCGGCCGACGCGACGAACACGGCAACGGCCTATACCGTGAAGAAAGGCCATAACTTCAAAGTAGGCGACGTAGTTATGCTTGCGACCGGTTCAAAGGCATACACTATTACGGAGATTGCTACCAACGCAGACGACGCAACCAGCGACGACCTTACGGTAGACACCACCCTCGGAACGGCCGCAAAAGCCGGCGATTCGCTTTACCTCGCAGCCAAGGCCGGGGCTTCGGGGTCAGCTTTCAAATACGCACCGGTAGCCCTTGTAGGCGAAAGCTATGACGTGGACGAACTTAGCAACCATATCGTAAACGCTTGGACTATCGGGCAGATTCGGGAAAGCAATATCCCGCCTATCGGTGCCGAAGTGAAAGCCAAACTTACCGGTATTCAGTTTATCTAATTTAATCGGGAAAAGTTATGCAAAGGAGCTTAATGATTGGCATTACCGAAAGGGATATGCAGGCCGTAATTAACACCTACGACCTTAAACCGTACTACTATCCTACCTTGTTCCCCTTGAAGGAGAACTACACGCTTACCTGGAAAGCCCTTGAAGCGCAGGTAGGGTTAAAGATTGCCGGCGACCTTGTAGCACGCGGCGCAAGTATCAACAAAAAGACCCGCGAAGCTATCGCGCGTATTCAGGGCGATATTCCGAAGGTGGCTATTAAGCGTACCAAGGACGAAAACGAGCTTAACGAATACGACATTATGGTCGCCATGACTTCCGCGAACCCCGACCTTCGGGCGTTGGTAGAAGCGTGGGCCGAAGATACGCAGTACTGCTGGGACGGGGTGGCCGCTCGCTTGGAATGGATTGCGTTGCAGTCTATTTCGTTGGGCAAAGTAACGCTTACCAACGACAACAACAATAGCGTAATTACCGAGTACGACGTAGATTATCAAATCGACGCAACGCAGAAGGTAGGATTTCAGACCGGCTCGGCCGCTTGGAACACCACCGGCGCGAAACCGTTTAGCAAGGACTTTAAGGCTATCGTAGCTAAGGCCAAGAAAAAGGGTATTAGCTTGAAGTACTCCTTTATGAACCTTGACACCTTCGCGCTTATGGTTCAGACCGAGGAAGTAACGAAACTTTGCGCTTCGTTCGCGGCTAACGCCTTGAACATCGCACAAACGCCGAGCTTGGAACAGGTAAACGCGGCTATGAAGGGTTTGGCGTACCTGCGCGGCTTGCAGGTCGTAGTTATCGACCAAGATATTACTATCGAGAAGGACGACGGAAGCCGCATTACCGGCAACCCGTTCGCCGACAACGTGGTAATGTTCAGCGAAAGCAAGGTACTCGGTTCGACCTATTGGAAGAAGCCGGCCGATATGAACCTTAAAGGTTCCGTAGCAATCAAAGCTATGAACGGCCACACCTGCGTAAAGAAGTATTCCACCGAGGAACCTATCGAAGAAGTTACCGTAGGAATTGCAAACGCTTTCCCGGCTTGGCTTTCTTCGGGCCGTTCCTTCCTTATGGACACTTCTAACAGCACCTGGACACACTAACCGGAAAGGGACGGCCGGCAACGGTCGCCCCTATCCTAATACCCTTACCCGATGACTTACAAAGAATGGATTACTAAGACGGTCGGCAAATTCCAGCTATCGGCGGACGACGTGGATTTGATACTTTGCAACCAAAGCGGACTTATCCCCGACCCGGACGCACCGGTAGACGTGCGGAAGGCTAAAACGGCCATTTGCCGCGAGTTTACAACGCTTATCCCCCTTGCCAATATCGGAGAAGGCGGGTATTCCATTAGTTGGAATTGGGACGCTATCAAACTTTGGTATAACGCGACTTGCACGGAATTAGGCATTACGCCGGCCGGCAAGCCCAAAATTCGGAACAAAAGCAACGTATGGTAACGACTTCCTACCAATACCCGCAATACTTGTACGCCTTGCAGCACGACGGCGAAAGCGTCCAATTACCTAACGGTTCTTGGAAAACGCCCGCCGCCGCATGGGAGTTAAAAGCAGCTTGCCGGGAAGAAACCAACGGTAAAGGTTCGACAATTCAGACCGCCGACGGAGAAACCCGCGTATTCGCTTCGCTTATCCAGCTACCGAAAGGTACGGCCAAAATTCCCGAAGGCACGCAGGTAATTGTAACGCGGGAGGAGGTAGACGTAAGCCAGCTTTCGAATACCGAGTTTGTAGAAGCGGCCAAGGCAACGGGCTTAGTTGTAGTAACCGGAACTTGCGAAAAGTTCGACCCCGGCCGGCTTCATTGCCGGTTATGGATTTAACACAAAGAGCCATGCAAAGTATAGAAACCGATGATATTCTTTTCGAGATTCTGAACGCTTCGGCCGAATTGAAAGCGGCCCTTAGCGGCGGAATATACGTGCAGGGCGAACGGCCGGATAATTCCGGGAAGGAAGACGTAGTAATTAACAACTTATTCCTAAACCACGAAGTACCGCAAACCGGAACTTCAAACGTAAATATCCACGTTCCCGACAAAAAGGAAAGGATAGGCCGAACCGAACAATTTAAGGCGCATAGGGAGCGAATACGCGAACTAACGGCTATTGTTCTATCGGTTCTAAAATCGGCGAACATTACCGGGCTGACTATTCGGGTTTCTACGGAAACCATAATTAAAGAACCGGGCATTAACGAGCATTACAACAACTTGCGGGTAGAATGGAATATACAACGAACTAATTAAAATTTACGACAATGGCAGCAAAGAAAACTTATACTATCGGTCTTTCCAAGATTGAGGTAGGAGCAATTGCCGAGGACGGCGGTATGGGCGAAACCTTGGACGTATTGGGTTATACCTACCAAGACACCTGCACGATGACGCAGGAAGACCCGGAAACGACCGACCACTACGCCGAAGAAGTGGACGACCCCGTAATAAGCATTAGCCGGGGCGGAAAAACGAATTTCAACTTTTCGATTATGAACCCTTCGGTTACGGTTCTTGCCGACCTTTTGGGCGGCGTGGGTACCCCCGGTACCGGCAGTACGCCGGATAAGTGGGAAGCCCCGGACAAAATCCCCGTAGTCGAAAAGTCGGTACGCATTACCCCGGAACAGGGCCTTAAATTCGAGATTCCGCGAATGAAGTTCGTAAGTAAGATTAACGCCACTTTCAGCAAAAGCGGTATTCTTCTTATCGAGGTCGCCGGTACGGTTATGCAGCCGACCAAAACGGGAACTAAGAAAATGACCGCTACGCTTATGACCGCAGACGCGCAGGCATAACGCGGGGAAAGCCTTGTTTTAACCCGAAAGCCCCCAAAATGAAAGTTTCGGGGGCTTTCTTGATTTAGCGACGACATGAACGAAGATAACATAAGAGAAAAAACGGATTTAGAGTTAGAGCGCGAAGAACTTAACCTTTTGGTAAAGCAAGGGGTTCGGTTCAGCGTCACACACAAAATCCGCCGGCGTAAAAAAGGCGTTAAAGGGTTCTTTCAACGCCCCGAAGCAGTTACGGTAAAAGAGGATTTCGAAATACAGGAACCTACGCTTTCGATTCTCGACCGGCTTAGCGCGGTATGGGTAGAAATGGGGATAGATGAAACCCGGATTACGGCCGGCGGAACGGAAACCTTGGCGGAAGCGAAGCGCATAGCCAAAGATAATGCCGCACGTATGGCCAGAATAATAGCTATTGCGGTATTGGGCGAAGACTACCACGTTACCGAAGTCAGCGAAGGCGGCAGGGTTAAGACCTATAACGACGATAAGGAGTTAGACCGGCTTACGGCCCTTTTCTTCCACACTATAAAGCCTTCCAAATTGGTAGGGCTTTCCGAAGCCGTAACCAGCGTAAGCAACTTAGGGGATTTTATAAACTCTATGCGCTTAATGAGCGGCGCAAGGACGACCCAACCGAGGACGGAGCGCATAGAGTAATAGGGCTAAATAGTCCTTACGGCCGCCGGGGTTCGATTTGCGCCCACCTTGGCTGGACGTGGGATTACTTACATCACGGCGTAGCTTGGGCCGTTGTTCAACGGTTGTTAATCGACGCGCCGCGCATAGCCGACGACGAAGACGGCAATACAGCGGGCAATACGACAACCAAGATAACCAGCGAGAACGCCGAAAGCATTTTACAACAGATAAACAACCTTATCCGATGAATATAAAAGGCGGAGCCTTGGAGTTCGATATAATTGCGAACAACGGGCAAATAAATAGCGCATTGGCCGAAACCAAAAGGCGCGTACAGGGTTTCACGGACGCAACCGTAGAAGGCGGCGACCGCATGGAAGCCGCGTACAGAGAAGCCGCCGCACAAATTGAAGCGGCGTTTAAGGATATAGACACTATGGCCGCAATCCATAGTAACGCAATCGCCGACCTTGAAAAAGAGTACGCCCGCCTGGGCGAAGCGGCAGGGGCCGCCTTTATGAAAGGCACCGCCAAGGGGGACGAAGAATATAGGGCATTAACGGCCAAACAACAGGCTATAAAGGACGAAATAGCCCAGCGGAAAGCACTTTTGCAGGAAGTGGCGAACACGGCGGACGCTTTACAGAAAGAAGAACAGACCTTAAACGAGAATAAGGCCAAGGTAGAGCAAAACGCCAAGGCGAAAGGCATGTTACGAACGCAAGTTATGAACCTTAAAAATTCACTTGCGGAAATGGAGCAGGCAGGGAAGCGGGATACGGACGAATACCGGGCTATGCAGGCGGAATTAGGCCGTTTGGCGGACGCTATGGCCGACGCAAATACGCAGGCTAAAATTATGTCCGACGACTACCAAAATATGAATACCGTATTAGAGGTAATGGGCGGTATAAGCGGGGCTTTTTCGGCCGCGCAGGGTGCGGTAGGACTGTTTGCCGGGGAAAATGAAAACTTGCAAAAGATTATGGTTAAAGTTCAGTCCCTTATGGCTATAACCATAGGCTTACAGCAGGTAGCCAAAACCTTAAACAAGGATTCATATACCCAGCTTGTATTAGTTCGCAAGGCGAAAGAATTACTTACCGTAGCGGAAACGAAGTTTGCTACGGCTTTGGGTATTTCCAACGTAGCGGCAAAGGCGTTAATGGCGACCTTGACCCTTGGCCTTTCAGTAGCGATTACCGCCGTTATTGCGGTTATTTCATCTTTCGTAAGTAAAGCGAGAGAAGCAAAAAAAGCGCAAGAAGAACTTAATTCGAAAATTGCCGAAATAGCAGTAAAACCCGTTGCGTCGGTAAATGAACTTTCTTTTGCTTGGGAAAAATTAGGCGATAACCTTGCAGAAAAAGAGAAGTTCGTAGAAGAAAATGCAGAAAAATTTAAGGAGTTAGGCGTACAGGTAAACAACGTGTACGATGCCGAAAATTTGTTAGTCAATAACAAAGACGCATTTATAAACGCACAAATATCAAAAGCCAAGGCGTTAGCGGCTACTTCAAAGGCTTCGGAGATAGCGCAAAAATGGCTTGAAAACCAGCTTAAATTAGAAGAAGCACAAAAGACCCCCAAAGTAACGAGGTTTGTACCCGGCGACCCAATGACCGGAATAGGTGGATATACTTATGAAATTGATAATCCTGCCATTAAAAAGTACGAAGAAGAAGGCGAAAAACTTGATGCAGAGATTAAGAAATTTTATGAGTTGGCAGCTAAAAGCGAGGCAGAAGGAGCCGAAACGCTGAAAAAAACAGGCATTAAAGGAGCAAAAGAATACGCGGCCGGAACAATAGGGGCGTATGAAGCGGAAATTTCCAAACTTCAATCCGAATTAAAAAATATATCCATTACGGATAAAGCGGCATATACGGCCAAATTGAAGGAAATAGCGGAATTGCAGAAAAAAGTAGACGCAATAACCGGTGGAAATTCCCGCACTTCCAAGACAACGCAGAAAGACCCGTTTACGGAACAATTGGAAGCCCGGAAAAAGAAATATACAGAGTATTACAATTGGGTAAATTCCAAAGACGAAGTAGTACGCAATGCCGCAAAAACCGAGTTTGCCGGGTTGCTGAAAGAAGGAAGTAGCTATTTGGATTACTTGCAGAAGCAGCGCGACCAACTTATTAAAGCTATCGGAAGCGGTACGGCCACCAAGAAGCAAGCCGAAGAATTGCAGAAGCTAAATAACGCCATAGCCACCGAAACGAAGGAAACCGTTTTAGCCGGCTTCGAAAAGGAACTTAAAGACCAACTTTCCGGGGCACGTTCCATTTTGGAAATGGTTAATATCTTAGAAGAAAAGCGTAAGGCTTTGGCCGGGGACGGTTCCGACCTTGACAAAGGTAAAAGCGATATTATTAAGAAGCAGCAGGAGGACGTAGAGCAAAAGGCCAAAGACCGGACGAAAGCCCTACTATCCGATTATGCGAGCTATCTGGGCGAAAAAATAACTTTCGAAGCCAACTACGCCGAAAATAGCCGCCTTCTTAACGAGCAATTGGCGAAGGCCAAGACGGACGACGAACGCCGTATAGCCTTGGAAGCCTTGGCGAATTTGGAGAAAGAGCGCAAGAAATACGCAAAAAGTTCGGGAAACGAGGACTACGACGCATTGGTAGAGGAATACAAAACCTATCAGCAGAAATGCGCCGATATTTCCGCGCAATACGACGAAAAAATAGCTTTGGCGACCCAGCAGAAGAACGAAGAATTAGTAGCGAAATTGCAGGAAGCCAAGAATAAGGCCCTTTCGTCCGCAGCGTTGCAGGAATTGACCGATTCCGGGGCTTGGGAGCAACTTTTCGGGAACCTCGACGACCTTACTACGGCGCAAATACAGGCCCTTATAGATAAAATCGAAGCGCAAAAGGCCCAATTAGGCGTAGAACTCAACCCGCAAGACCTGGACGTAGTTTTAAGCAAGTTACGGGAAGCCAAGGACGAAATACAGACCCGCAACCCGTTTAAGGCCCTTTCTACGGCTTTGAAGGACTATAAGAAGGACGCAAGCAAAGCGAACCTATCCGAAGTATTCAAAGGCGTAGGAGCTACGGCCGATTTGGTAAAGGGTTCGTTCGACGCGGTTACGGGTGCGCTTGCAAACATGGGACTTGCAGGCGACGAAGTAACCCAGCAGCTTTTAGGCGACATCGGCGAAATGATAGGTTCCGCCGGACAATTAGCCGAAGGTATCGCAACCGGCAACCCGCAGGGGATTATACAAGGTAGTATAGGGCTTATTTCTTCCGTGTTCGAAGTGTTCAATTTCCGCGACCGTCGGGCCGAACGTGCCATTAAGAAACACGCGGCGGCCGTTAAAGAATTGGAGCGAGGATATAAAGCACTTGAACACGCCGTAGATAATGCGTTAGGCGAATCGGTTTACGACAACCAAAAGGCCCTTATCAACAATATGCGCGAACAACGTGAGCACTTGCAGGCTATGTGGGAAGCGGAAGAAGGCAAGAAGAAGACCGACCGCGATAAGGTAGACCAATACAAAGAGCAATACGACGAATTAGGCCGCCAAATCGAAAACACCATAGCCGAAATTACCGAGAGCGTAACACAGACTTCGGCAAAGGACTTGGCTACGCAATTGTCCGACGCGATAGCCGAAGCCTACTCCGACGGTTTCAACAGCGACAAAGTAAAAAGCGCGATTGAAAAGGTTACGAACCAGGTATTAGGTAATGCCGTAAAGAACGCCTTAAAAAAGCAACTTTTAGAAACGCAGTTAGAAGGAGCAGTAAAGCAATTACAGCAAGATATGGGTTTCGATAAAGAAGGCGGCGGTTCCTTCGACGGCTTGACCCCGGAAGAACAAAAACGGTTTAAGGATAGGGTAAACTCGATAGCCCAAGGGTACGCCGAAGCCTTGAAGTTGTACGAAGACTTGTTTAAGGACTTGGACGATAACGGCGACCCAACTACGAGCCTATCCGGTGCAATTAAGGGAGCCAGCCAAGAAAGTATAGATTTATTGGCCGGACAAACGAACGCCGTACGTGTAAACCAAGTGCAGGAAATAGAAATCTTGCGCCAGCAGCTTATACACCTTGCCAACATCGACGGCAAATTAAGCGTATCGAACCGGCACCTTGAACAGATAGAAAAGAATACTTCGGGAAGCGCGTCCGACCCGTTACGGGCGCAAGGAATAACAATGTAGCGATATGGAAGTAAATAAACGATTGGCCCGCGACGCCAAAAAGAAAGGCATTTGCGAAGAATGGTACGGCCGCCTTATAGATACCAAAGGGAAAGACGAACTTATTAAAATGTACCTTGAAGGTATCGACTTTTGCCTAAGCAACGAGTACCCCAGCAACGAATTTATACGCCAGCACTTCGTAGGTGCTTGCGAAGCCTACGGCGTGTTCCTCGACCAAGCTATTACGGCCGGAAACTTCCGGCACGTAGTAGCCCTTGGCCGTTGCGAGGGTACCGCCACTTACGACGGTTGGAACGTAGGGCAGGTATTCGCAAAGCACCAAAGCCGGTTAAAGGTTCTTGCTACCGGTAATTCCTTCGTAATGGTAGACGTATTCGACGATACCACCGTAGAAGTAGAAGCACGGGATAACGCGAAGATTTGCGTAAACCACTACGGCGGGAACTTGACGACTACCACCGGCGACGGCGAAGGTAACGCGATAATAAAAGTTATTCGAAAAACGACTAAAACGTATTGATATGGCAGACGAAAGTAACATTATCCTAAATATGCCCTTCGATGAAGCGGCCGGTTCTACCATTGCTTACGATTACAGCAAGACACGGGCGGACGGTACGGTAGTAGAAGCAGATTTTACCGGCGGAAAGCAAGGCAATTGTATAAAGTTCGACGGTAACGGGCATTGCGATATAGACAAAAACGTAATTCCCCTTACCGGGAACTTTACCCTTCTTGCCTGGTTGAAGCGTTCGGCCTTCCCGGACGGCTTTACAGGTAAGCGTATCGGATTTTTCGCGCGGTGGGAAGCATTGGAAGGCTATACGGAAGCGTGGTTTAACCTTGCGGCCGATACTTGGGGCTATTGGGCTATCGTCAAAGAGGGCCTAACAATCCGCATTTACCTTGATACCGCATTAGTACAAACCATTACGCTACCGGCCCAGCCTACCGGTTTCGCTATCCTGCAAGACATCTATACGACCGCCAACGGCTACGGTTGTATCGACGAAGTTAAGGTATATAATACCGCCTTGACGCAGGAAGAAATTACCGAAAGTATCGCTACGGTGGCGCAATTGGCTTACAGCATAGACGGAACCGATTTTAAGGCTTGGGATATTTATGTAAGCGAAAGTAACGGCCTTCTTGACCGTCCCAAAATGAAAACCCCGGTTTCCGTTGATTGGCCGGATTATCACGGGGAGATAGTAGACCTTGAAAACAAGATACTGCAACCCCGCGAAATAACCCTTAATTGCTTTATGAAAGCGAACGGGAAGGTAGACTTTGTTACGAAGCTAAACGACTTCTTGGACGTATTCAGCCGGCCCAATACCCAGCGGCTTATGGTAGATATACACCCTACGAAACCGTTGCTTTACGAAGTCTATAATGAAAACGAGGTAGCCATTAGCAAGCGTTGGAATGACGACCTTATGGTAGGAACCTTTACCTTGAAATTGAAGGAACCCGACCCGGTAAAGCGTATCGTACGGCACCAGCGTTTAAGCAATGACACGAAGACGCTGACAATTACCCTAACCAGCCAAAAGGCGGTTACTATTTTTTGGGGCGACGGAACCCAAACGAACGACGTTTACGGAACCGGCGTAACAGCGACCCACGAATACACGACCGACGGAATTTTTTACGCCATTGTCGCCGGCGTTATCGAAGAAATAGAAAGTTTCACTACTAACGGTATTATCGTATGGAACAAATTATAGTAAGACACCCGGACGGGACTACGGCTCTATTGACTTCGCGGGCGCGTAAGTCCGGAGTTACCAAGGCCGAACAAAGTATTACGCTGTTAGGGGCCGATACGGTGGCGATAACCGTAAAAAGTGCCACGCCCTTAACCTTCCACTTGGGCGACCAAATAGACGTTTACGGGAAGACTTATACCCTTAACCAGCTTCCGGGCATTAAGAAGACCGGAAACCGGAGCTTCGAATATACCCTTACTTTCGAAGGCGTACAGTACGAGTTAATCGACGTGCAATTTTTGTTACCGGACGATACCGTATTAGATAGCTTTACGGGCGATTTAGAAGACTTCTTAGGTATTCTTATCGGGAACCTTACCCGCGTATATCCGGGTAAATGGGTGTTAGGCGTTTTCCCGGCCAATACGGAGTATAAAACGCTTACCTATACGGAAAAGAATTGTTTGGAAGTGTTGCAAGACCTTTGCGAACAGTACAGCACCGAATTTGAGATTACCCAAGCTAACGGCGTTCGTACGCTCAATATCAAAACGGCCGGGGTAAACTTCCCCTATACCTTCCGGTACGGGCGTACCGGCGGGCTTTACGAATTGACGCGCCAAAACATCAATTCCAAGAACGTAGTTACCCGGCTATACGTCTACGGCGGTAGTAGCAACCTTGGGGACAAATACCGTTATACCCGTCTTTGTCTTCCGGGCAAAGCTAAAAACGCTTCCTACATCGAGGACACGGCCGCTATTGCGGCTTACGGGTTGAAGGAGAATACAAAGATATTCGACGACATTAGACCCGAACGCTACGGCGAAGTAACCGCCGCCGGAAGTGCGTATTATGCCTTTAAGGACGCTACTATGAACTTCGACCTTAACGAAAAGGATAGCGCGGGTAATACAAAGTGGCTTATCGACGGAGCTACTGCAAAGGTTAAGTTCACTACCGGAAACTTGGCCGGCTATGAATTTGACATACACAAGTACGACCACGCAACGAAGGAAATACAGGTAGTACCGTTCACGGACGAAAACGGCATGAAGTTCCCCAGCGAAACAAGTGCGGCGTTTCAGTTCGGCATAGGCGATAAGTATTTCTTCACGGATATAAATTTGCCAGACGCTTACAAGACCGACGCGGAAAACGAACTCCTTGCGGAAGGCAACAAGGCAATAGCCGAATACAGCCAGCCGCAAGTACAGTACGGGTTAAGTATCGACGAAAATTTTATACGTCAGTTCGCCGGCGAATTGACCGTAGTAAACCTTTTCGCCGTCGGCGATTATATCCCGGTGGAAGATGAAGACATAGGCGTAAACAAATCGGTACGGATTACGGCCTTTACGCGCGATTTGCTGCGGGAATACAAGTATAATATAACCTTGGGCGACAGCGTAACCAAAACGACGATAACCCGCGTTATCGAAGACTTGCAGAAAATCGACAATGTTATAGAGATAAACGACCTTGCCGACCCGTCGAAGGCCCGCCGCAATTGGAAAGCCAGCCAAGAAGTATTAGCTAACGTTTTCGACCCCGAAGGACACTATTACAGCGAGAAGATAAAGCCGCTTTCGATTGAAACGACTATGTTAGCCGCCGGCGCACGTTCCCAGCAGTTCGTATTACAAAATACAATGTTCGAACCGAACTACGAAGGCAACCCCAATACGGTAAAGGTGGTAGGCGGTATGTTGGTTCACTATACGATAGCGGAAACCGTAAAAAGTTGGCAGCTAAATACGGCCACCTTTTCGAACCTTGTAAGCGGAACGGTCTATTACATATACGCCCGTTGCCAAAAGACAGGAACAGCCGGAAACATCGTTTTCGACACAGTACAGCGAGCGGTAGACGGCGACCCTACATATTACTATTTCTTGATAGGAAGCCTTAGCAGCGTGATAACCGATACCAACGGGAACCGGCCGGCGCGTCTTATTGCCCTAACTTATGGCGCAACGACCATTAACGGGCGTTTCATTACTACGGGGCGTATTCAAAGCGTAGACGGGCAAACCTACTTCGACTTGGACGCGGGAGAGATAGGCGGTAATATTAAGTTTGTTTCTACGGACGGTTCTATAAAAGATGTTTCCGACCTTGAAGCAATGATAGGCGACGAAAATAAGGTATATACAACCCAGCCGACACCACCGTACAAAAAAGGCGATATTTGGGTAGACGGGAAAGTTTTACGCAAATGCAATGTAACCCGTACTACGGGCGATTATGTTGCCGCCGATTGGGTAGAAGCCGTAGAATACGACAATACGCAGACCGTAATAAATGGTGGTATAGTTACTTCCGGTACCGTACAACTTGCCGGAAACGACAGTACAATTAAAGCGGGAATTACGGGCGAAGGAACCAGCGAAACAAGCGTTAGGTTTTGGGCGGGGGCGACAAAAGCCAATCGCGCGTCCGCACCTTTTAGGGTGTTACAGGACGGTTCTATGTATGCTTCAAAAGGTATTTTTGCAGGATATTTACAAACGCCTTTTATTTATCTTGGAGATTCGGACGCGGTTTGGAACTCAACAAGGCACGTATTCCAAATAAAAGAAAACCTAAATATCGTTTCAGACGGCCTAAAAGACACATATCATGCTTACGAAGATTGGATAGAATTACCATTCGACGAAAAGTATATCGGGGCGCGTATAACTCTATTAAATAATAGATTCCCGCCCTATACAAGAACGCCGGCCTCTTTTGCAAAGACGGTACTACTTGTATCATCGGCATCCCAATCGAGTTATATAGGTATTGGCGGACGGCCTAAAACAGGGACAATAGATGAAACCGACCCCTTTGCAATAGAAATTTTTGCGCGGGTCGCCGAATTATTGTGCGTGCATTATTCTACGGGGAAACCGTATTGGATTGTTTTGAATTGGGGAAGTGATATTATAGAAAGAACTTGGCAGTAATTAGGAGTTTTTAATTTTTTACCAACAAGCGTATTATAATAATACGCATAGGGGTATTTTTGTGTAACTTAATATTTCGATAAAATGAGTACAACGAGAGGGGGCGAAACGGTTTCCGCCCAAATCGGAACAATCGGCCCGATTGAAGGGCTAAGCGCGGGTAACTTCAAAATAGAAGGTACGCCGTTTAACATTAAGAACGACGGAGAAACCGCCGTAGTTCTTGAAGTAAACCTTTGGGGTATGGAACCGGGCACGTTCGTAGCTACACGCTTCGAAGTAGGCTGGAACCCCGAAATAGTCCGCGAGATTAGGCAAACGAGTATTAACGCTACCCTTATTTGGGGGTATTAAATCAGCAAGATATGGGTTTATTGATTGGAGTAGGAAACACGAAGCCGACGTTTCCCTATGATTACTACTACGGTATAGAATGGGATTCTAACGTAGCTTCTTCGGCTTGTACCCGAATTGGTCGCCCGGAACTTCACGTTTCGCTGCCTATTCAAAGTAAAATGCGCCGTTGTATCTTGCGCGATAACGGAACGGTGGCTTACTACCTTCATGCGAACGACAGCACCAAGCGCGATACAGGAGCCGCCGCCAAACTTGACGGTACCGACGGGCAGGTAATGGTAGAAATACCGGCCCACTACCGCAAGTTCGAAGTAGACGGTACTAAATTCCGTTGCCTTCTTTCCGAACACGCATTACCGGGGTTCCACTTGGTACCGCTTGCCTATCGTTCGGCTTACGAAGCTGCCGTAGACCGTACCGTATCGGCTACGCCGAAACTTGCAAGTGTCGTAAACACTTCGGAGGCTTTCCGAGGCGGTGGCAATAATGCGGCATACGACGGAACATATCGCACATTTTTGGGCCGACCGGCTACGACTATCAGCCTTACCAACTTCCGGGCGTACGCGCGTAACCGGGGAAATGCAGGCAAGAACGGGGCCGGTTGGAATTGCGACGTTTACGAGGTACAAAAAACTTGCTGGTGGCTTTACGCCGTCGAATACGCTAACTTTAATTGCCAGCTTGCCTACAACGCAGAACCTACGAGCGAAGGATACAAGCAGGGAGGATTAGGCCCCGGCGTTACTACGGTAAGTAATTGGAGCGCATATAACGGGTATTACCCTTTTGTCCCCTGCGGTCATACCAACGCCCTCGGAAATAAAACGGGGGTCGTTGATTACGCTATGCCGGATTCGGAAGGGGGCGTATTTGCTACCGTTTCGGTTCCTTCCTACCGAGGTTTGGAAAATCCTTTCGGGCACGTTTGGAGTTGGACGGACGGCTGTAAATGCAATATTCAGAGCGACGCGGCCGGCGGCCTTAGTGAGTTTTTCGTATGTACCGACCCGGCCAAATTCCAAAGCAACGACTATACCGACTACGAGAAACGCGGCGACCTACCGCGCAAGGAAGGCTACGTTAAAGTTATGATGATTGGCGAGTACGGCGAAAATATGCCGACAGCAGTAGGCGCAAGTTCTACTACTTACTTCGCCGATTACTTCTATACGAACGTAGTAAGCAATACCGGACAAAGGGGCGTGCTTTTCGGCGGTGATGCGGATAACGGCGCGAATGCCGGCTTTTCGTGCGCGTGTACGTATTACACGGCTTCGAATGCGCATGCGGATATCGGCTCCCGGCTTTGCTTTTTACCCGCTTAAAACGACACGCAACGGAACGCATTAACAAAGAAGGTTTAACTACGGCGGGCTTTCGAATTAGCCCAAATTAAGACGAATGCCCGCCGTTCAATTTTTCGCAAAAATGGAAAACAACAGGCAGGACGACGGAAGTTTAGCTTTCTTGCAGATTGAGCCGGACGCGAATAACAAGCACTTCAATTGTTCGGAAATAACCCAGCAGAAGTTAATTAACCTTTCTTTTTGGGTTATCGACTTCTTGGACGACGTTAAAACGAAGTTCGGAACCGGTCGCTTCTTGGTTAAGATTAAGTTCAATAAAGAAGACCCGGATAAAGACGCGCGGAAGTTCTTTACCAATTCGCAGGAAATTAAATATATCCTTGGGAAGATTAAGGAACGCAACGCCTTTCCGCGTAAGGTAACTATGCGGGCTTAGGGAACAAGGTATTATTTCGAGTGAAAATAAAGGCGGTTTACCCTTGGGGCGTGCTTTTCGGCGGTAATGCGAATAACAGCGCGAATGCCGGCTTTTCGTACGCGAATACGAATAACACGGCTTCGAATACGAATGCGAATATCGGCTCCCAGCTATGCAGATTTTTAACGGGGTAAAAACCTTGCCACTTGGCAAAAAACAACAACTATTTAAGGGGTATTAGTAGGACTTCCCGAACATTCCCTAAGAAATCAGCAAATAAGTAGCGCGATGAAGCGAATAGGTAACTTGTACGAAAAGGTTTGTTCTATCGAGAACTTGCAGCTTGCGGACGAAAAGGCCCGTAAGGGTAAGTTACGCACGTACGGAGTTATCGAACACGACAAAAACCGGGAAGCGAACCTTTTGAAGTTGCGCGAAACCTTGCTAAACGGTACTTTCCATACATCGAAGTACGACGTATTCACTATTTACGAACCCAAAGAACGGGAAATATACCGCTTGCCTTACTTTCCCGACCGTATTTTGCACCACGCTATAATGAACGTCTTAGAGCCTATTTGGGTTTCGACCTTCACGGCGGACACTTATAGCTGCATTAAGAACCGGGGGATTCATGCGGCCGCGAAGAAGGTAAAACAGGCCCTACGGGAAGACCCGGAAGGTACTACGTTTTGTTTGAAATTGGATATTCGCAAGTTCTACCCTTCGATTAACCACGACGTGCTAAAATCCATTCTGCGCCGCAAGTTGAAGGATAAAAGGCTACTTTGCCTACTTGACGAAATTGTAGATTCGGCGGACGGCGTACCTATCGGAAACTATCTAAGCCAATATTTCGCTAACCTCTATTTAACCTACTTCGACCATTGGATAAAGGAACAGAAGCGGGTAAAGCACTACTTCCGCTACGCGGACGATATTGTAATACTTGCTTCGGATAAATCCTACCTTCATTCCTTAATGGGCGAAATTAGGGCGTATTTGGGGGATTTGAAATTAGAGGTTAAAGGGAATTGGCAAGTTTTCCCCGTAGCGGCTCGCGGTATCGACTTCGTAGGATATGTATTTTTCCACACGCATACCCGAATGCGAAAGGGCATTAAAAAGACTTTTTGCCGACGGTTGGCGAAGCTGAACAAGCGGAAAAGGCCATTATCCGAAAAGGACTTTAAGCAGGCTATTTGCCCTTGGTGGGGTTGGGCGAAGTCCTGCGATAGCAAACACTTGATTAAGAAACTTTCTAAAACATCAAAGTATGAAATCAAATTCAAACGATAGACCGCCCATTTTGCAGGACTTGGGTAACGGCAGTTGGCATTACAACTACAATATTACCGAGGTGGAAGTAACGCCGGAACCTATGGCCGAAGCAGAAGGCGACCAGGTGCCAGCCGCAAGGAAGGCGTACGATTACGACACGGTGGAAGTATGGGGCCGGCCGGATTACGACAAATGCGTAAAGGCCGTTTTGCGTTCCCGCCGGGACGAAACCGAAGAATTTAGCCTTATCAATAAGTACAACGCTTTCGTACTTGGGCTATCGACGGACGAAGCGGACAAAGCGGAATACGAAACCTACCTTTCCGAAGTGCTTGCGGTAAAAGCTATGGTTCGGGCCGATTTGCAGGAAGCAGGAATAGAAGTTACGGAATCTAAATTGTAGCAGCTATGGAACAGAAAATAGAAAAGGGTATCGGCTTTCTTCAAAGGCTAATAGCCCTGCAAAACAAATACGGCTTTTTCTCGATTATCAAAGGGTTGTTTATCCTTCTCCTATCGGGGTACGTGGTATTCTTTGCGCTTAATCCTACTTACTTATTGGAAAAAATCGAAAACACGAGAAACGAGCAGCACGAAGACGCGATAGCGAACCGCATTAAGTCTGATGCAGAAATACGGCTTATTTTGGAACGCTTGTTAGACAAATCCAACGCCGGGCGGTCGTGGCTTATCGAATTTCATAACGGAAGTTCTAATTTAAGTTCCGGCCTGCCGTTTATATACGGTTCCATGCGCTTGGAAGCAACGCAGGATAGTATTATGGGTTTCGAAGAAGACTACGCAGATTTTAGCCTTTCGCGTTACCCATTGCTTAGTAAGGTTTTGGAAGACGGCTTTTTTTACGGGAATATCGAAGATATTAAGCCGTTAGACCAAAAGCTGTATTTCAAAATGAAATCCAATAACGTAACGGAAATGGCCATATTAGCCATATACAAGGGTAATACCCCCTTGGGGATTGTCGGTCTAACGTATTGTAATACGCCTATGGAAGCGCAAAGGGTCGGTATGTTGATACGCAAGGCCGGAGTTCAGATAGCTACGTTATTGTCCTAAACCAAATTCGATATGGCAGACGTAAGAAAACTATTACCCTTCATTTTGAAATGGGAAGGCGGGTTTGTAAACGACCCGCTGGATAAGGGCGGCGCGACGAACAAAGGCGTAACTATCGCCACTTGGCGCAAAGTGGGCTACGATAAGGACGGGGACAGCGATATAGACGTAGACGACCTTAAACTAATTACGGAAGACGACGTTTTGAACCGGGTATTAAAGCCCCACTATTGGGACAGGTGGAAGGCCGACGACATAGTAAGCCAGCCGGTCGCCGATATTTTGGTGGATTGGGTTTGGGGTTCCGGTGCGAACGGCATAAAGATACCCCAGCGCATATTAGGAGTACAGGCGGACGGTATCGTAGGCCCGAAGACCTTGCAGGCCGTCAATAACGCCGACCCGCGTACATTGTTCGACACGATTAAGGCCGAGCGCAAAGCCTTCCTTTACCGGATTGTGGAACGCGACCCTTCGCAAAAGCGGTTTATCAAAGGGTGGCTTAATCGGCTTAACGCCTTAAAATATTCAGTATGAAACCGAAATTTAGTATAGTAGTAATTGCGTTGCTTTTATCCGTATTGCTTGCCGGTTGCAGCACGCCGCGAAAGTTGGCCGGCAGCACGAAGGAAACGGCTAAGACCGAAGAAAAGCGGGACGAAACGACGGCGGCCGAATTTCGCCGGACGGTAGACAGTACGAAAACCGAAGGCGTAGAAGTAACCTATACGAAAATCGAGTTTTTCCCGCCGGAACCCGATACCCGGCAGGCAAAGCCGGACACTACGCGGACGGGCGGGCCGTCTAAGCCGGTTGCAGACACGCCCAAGAACCGGCCGAAGGAACCGAAAGAGAAACAGCCGCCCGATAACGGAAGGCAAGGAGCTATTAAAAGTATCGAAACCTTCACGGTAAAACAGAAGACCGAAGCGGCCGGAGTAACGCAGGAGGAACAGAAGACGAAGACGACCAAGACGGAAGAAGTGAACACGGACACCGATAAGGAAACGGATATTACCGAGAAACCGGCGGCCGACCCGTACAAGTGGCGTTACATTTTCGGGATTTTGGTACTATTGGCGGTTGCCTTTTTCTTCCTTCGGAAGACAAAAGTATTTACGGCCGTAGCCGCCTTCTTCCGTAAATTGTTTTAGCGGAGGAAAAGGAAAGCACCCAAAAGGGCCTTAAAAATGGGTTCCTTTTTGGGTGCCT
>ULWX01044789.1_pt1 | contig 48685 bp, 38 predicted proteins | sample 1960851 | NCBI WGS metagenome assembly ULWX01 (sample SAMEA4835826, study PRJEB28245) | human gut metagenome | biome: gut microbiome; material: fecal sample | place: Denmark | collected 2008 | reverse complement strand
GGCTTCTCCCGGGAGCGCTGCACGGGGCTGCCCGCCTTTGTGGCGGCGGTGAACGGCGAGCTGCGGGCCCTTGCCTACCGGCGGCAGCTGCGCACACGGCTGACGGAGAGCCGGAGCGTCGCCTGGGGGCAGTATTCCGACATGTCCCAGGTGCTCGGCAAGGTCGCCGACGAGCTGGGCAGCGTCAATGGGGCCGACCCTCTGGCCGAGCGACGGCTCATGCGCTACCTGCGCTCTCTTGAAATCGACGCCGACACCGCAGTTTACCGCGACGGCGGCGGCAGACTCCGCGTGGTCATCGAGGGCGGCAGGCTCAGCGCGCTTATAAAGGACGAGCGCTATCTTGAAAAAATCTCCGAGGTTGTCGGCGTGCGCCTCTGCAAGCCGCTGGAAAATGAGGAGAGCAGCTCCCGCCTTACCCTGCTGGAGGCGGAGCCGCTGGCCGTCTCGGTGGGCATAGCGGCGCTTAAAAAACGGGGCGAGAAGGTCAGCGGCGACAAGGGCACCTACTTCAAGACTGACGCGGGCGTTCTCTGCGTCATTCTATCCGACGGCATGGGCACTGGGGACGATGCCGCCCGGGACAGCGCCCAGGTGGTGGCGATACTCGAAAAATTCCTCCGCTCCGGGGTTGACCCGGCGGTGGCGATGAAGCTTCTAAACTCCGTCATGCTCCTGCGCAGCTGCGATTCATGGGGCTTTGCGACGGTGGACCTGATGTGCGTTGACCTCTTCAGTGGCGAGACCTGCTTTTATAAATACGGCGCAGCCCCGTCATATGTCAAAAGCGGCAAAAGCATCCGCCGCATAAAGGGTGAGACGCTGGCCGTGGGTCTGTCGCTGGGCGAGGGCATCGCCCCGGACATTGTGCGCATGCGCCTTCGCCCCGGCTCCACGGCGGTGATAGCCTCGGACGGGGTAATATGCGACAAGGAGGACGGCTGGCTCAAGACCATGCTCTCAAAGGACACGGACGATATGAAGAGCCTTGCCCGCTCGGTTTTGAAGGAATCGGAGCGCATCTACGGCGCGGCGGACGACATGACGGTGGTGACGGTGCGCGTGGAGGAGCGGACATGACCGGCAGCCTCAGAGACGGCATATCCGAAATCTGGGGGCGCATCGCCCTGCGGCTGCGTCCCCGCCCCCGCCGGGCCGCTGCGGTCAAGGGCTGCGTGAGAAATGTCATCGTCGTAAAGCCCGGCGACAGGGCCTTCAAGGAGGCGGTTTTCATCCTGCGGGACGATTATTTTTCCTCTCCCGGCCTCAGCCGCTCCGCCCTTTTAAGTCAGGCACGGGACGCCGCCCGCCGCTATACCGACACCGTTGCCCCGGCGCGGGGCTTCCCGCTCGGCGCGGTGACAGCTTCCGTTCTCGTGACCTCCGGCGTGTTCGTGCTGCTTATTGTGACGGGGGTGATATGAACAGGTTTGCAAAAGCTCCCGCAATATGCTACATTTGTAGTAAACAATACTGCGGGAGGGTGCGGCGTGAAAAATGATAAAATGGCGCGGCTTATCTGCCGGATGAATCAAAAGAAGCGGTCTGAAACCCTGGACGGTGCCATCGTCACGGTAAAGCCAATCCCGGAGGGCGGCATAGTCGGGGAGCTTGACCCGAGGAGTTACGGCTTTGCAAAGCAGATGCTCATGCTCAAGAAGCTTCTCTTCCGGGAGCGCGAAACCTCTGACCCAAAGCAGCTTATCCGCCCGTATCGTACGATGTTCGGCATATGCAAAAGCAAAAGAGGCTATATCAAAGGCGTTCAAACAAAAACCGTTTTCTTTCCCGGCGCTGATGGCTATAAGCTGCGCGGCAGAATTTACAGCGTTGAGACGGCAGGCCCCGCGCCCATTGTGGTGTATTTTCACGGCGGCGGCTTTTTCGGTGGCAGGCTTTCGGTAGTTGACCAGCTCTGCCGGGCCATCGCGTCCACCGCCCGCTGTGTGGTGCTGAGCGTGGATTACCGGCTCTGCCCCGAGCATCCGTATCTCTGCCAGCTTGAGGATTGCCGTGCGGCTGTAAGATGGGCGCACGATAACATTTCCCGCTTCGGGGCTGAGCCCTCGCGGCTGTTCGTTGCGGGCGACAGCGCGGGGGGGCACCCTCGCCGCCGCGACCGCTCTCCGGGACAGGGACGAGAAGTCCGGGATGATAAAGGGTCAGGTGCTGCTCTACCCGGTGGTCAACGCTCCGGGGACGCATACGGAGCTATACCACGGGGCGCAGCTTTCAAAATACCGCGTAGCCCCGAAACACGCCAGGGTATTGCGGGCCGTCATTCAATTCATGGTCGATATGGTCGCCAACATGCACGATCCGGAGCTGCTGGAGGCCGTGTATCTGCAAGGCAGCATCTCGGCGGAGAGCATTTACCTCGCCCCGCTGACGGATGATTTTCACGGCCTGCCGCCCACGCTGCTGGTCTATGGTGAGCATGATATGCTTGCAGCGGAGAATACCGCCTACGCGAAAAAGGCGGCCGCCAACGGCGCGGACTGCAAAACCGTCATCTACGAGGGAACGCTGCACGGCTTTGCCGACCGGATAGGCGTTCTGCCGCAGGCGGAGGACTGCGTTCAGGAAATCGCCGCGTGGATAAGTACGATAAAATGAGTATGAAAAAAGCGCTCCCGAGGGAGCGCTTTTTTGTTGGTTGTTTCTTAGTCGCCGTAGGTTATTGTCGCCTGCTCGTTATAGAACATGGAGACGTACTCCTCCAGCGTTATACCCATCTGGCTTATCTGCTCGGCGGCGGCGCGGCCAACATAGCGGAAATGCCAGGGCTCATATGTAATGCCGGTGGTGTCCTGCTTCCCGTCGGGATAGCGGAGGATAAAGCCATAGCGCCAGCAGTTTTCGGTGAGCCACTGGGCGGTGGGTGTGTCCTTCTGGGCCTCGTCGAGCACCTGATAATTATAGTCCACAATATCAAAGGCAAGACCCAGCTCGTGCTCGCTCGTGCCCGGCAGAGCGACGGATGTGGCGGCAAGTCCCGGCGCCTCCCCGGCGCTGACGCCCTCGTCCACAAGCCGCTGTATCTTATCGTCATACAGCGCCTGCTGAGTCTCCCTGCTGCGATATGCCGAGCAGATAAGCGGCTGGTTTCCGGCGGAGGCGCAGTCATCCATCATGCTTTTGAGCTGCTCCGCGCAGGTCTTATCCGCCTTCATGTCATTGCCGATATCGGTCAGGTCAGCGGAATAGCCGGTGGAGTCCACGCTGTTCCAGGCGTTGACAAGCACGAGCTCTTCAAGCTGCCTGTTATCCTGCCAGCCCAGCATCCTCAGCCCAAGCGCCGCAATAAGCGCAAGGCAGGCAATGCCAATAAATATTCTTATTAAGGTTCCGCCCCATTTTCTGTCCTTCACGGGGACGAAATCAGCATCTTCAATGTGCATAAGTCTTACCTCTTTCCTGCTCCTTTTCATCAGTGCAGGCTTATCATACACCACGGTTGTATCATTACTGCCAATTTTTTGTATACTTTTTGTATACTTTCAAAATTTTTTTAAAAAATTATCTGTTTATCGTCCAGCTGCCGCCCTCAAAGCTCAGCTGGATATTCAGCATTAGCTGTTCATTCTTGACAAAGCTCACATAATACAGGCCGTCGCGCACGGCGGTGGCGTCCTCCACCTCCTGCGGCACAAGCTTTGTCTCGGCAAAGTTATAGCTTTTCGCCATGTTCTCAACAAGCGCCTGCATATTGTGCGTCTCATTATAGTACTGCGCATCGGCGGGCACTGTTTCGTATGCCCGCTCGTCACTTATGCCATAGGTCACATAGGTCAGGATACCCGTGGACTCGTCCACGCAGTAGTTGAGCCACTCGTGCACAGGTCCGGCGCTCTTGTAGTAAAAGACTTCCCACATCACGATGCCCGCGGGGCTGCCGTTTTCGCCGACAAGGAGAACGGCGTGCGTCCAGTCCAGATTGCTTCTGGTAATGCTGCCGATGCTAAGCCCCGTGCCGTCTATAAGCTTCAAAACCTCGTCAAGCTTCCCGGCGGCGTCCTCGGCGCTCATATACCGGCCGCTGTTCAGGCTGACCTGCTCAATGGGCGCGTCCCGGCCGCCGTTGTTCATCGCCGAAATCATGGCAAGGCGCTCAATTTTAATATCGTCGCTCGCAAGGCTCAGCTCACCTGCGCCCAGCTCCGGGACTTCCTCGAGACTCTCAAGCCGGGTTGACTGCACACGGCTTAAAAGGCTGGGCAGGAACATGCCGATAAGCACCGCCGCCAGCACCAGCAGCGCCATGCCAAAGGGCCAGAGCCTGCCGCCGGCAGGTTTTTCTGTTCTTCTGCTCATATGCGCCCTCCCCTGAGCTCCACGGTGACGCAGGTGCCGTTGCCCTCGCGGCTTTCAAAGCGCATATCGCCGTTGTGCAGGCGCACTATCTCGCTGCACAGGGCAAGGCCGAGCCCCACGCCGCCCTGTGCCCTTGAACGGGACTTATCCACGCGGTAAAAGGCCTCGGTTATGTGCTCAAGCTCCTCAGCGGGGATGCCGCGCCCGGTGTCGAGCACGCGGATAAGGCAGCCCTCCTCCGTCATCTGGGAGACGACATAGATATTGCCGCCCTTATCCATGGCCTTGCGGGCGTTGTCCAAAATATTTACCAGCAGCGAGCGCACAAGGTCCGGCTCCAGAAGGCACTCGCCCTCCTCGCAGCTGCACTGGAGGACTATCCCCTTCTCGGCGTACACCCGCTCCATATGCTGCACCATGCTGCCCACTATCTGCGCCGGGCGGCAAGGCACAAGCTCAACCTCATTCTTCTTGAGCACCAGCAGGTCAAGGAGCTTGAGCGACAAGCTTTCAAGGCGCTTGCCCTCGGAAAAGATATAGTTTGCCGCGTCCATCTGCTCGCTCTCGGTGAGCAGGCGGGCGCGGATAAGCTCCGCGTAGCCGATGATGGAGGTCATCGGGTTTTTAAGCTCATGGGCAAAGTTGCCCATAAAGGTCTCCTGCCGGGCGGCAGCGTCGGTGATATCGTTTATGTTCTGCTCTATTTTTTCCGCCATGGCGTTAAAGTCCCGCGTAAGCACGCCCACCTCGTCCTGTCCGGCGGGCTCGGCGCGGTAGGAATAATCCCCGGCAGCGAAGCGGCGGGACGCCATTGAAAGGGCGCTGAGCGGCCTTGTAAGCCAGTAGGCCAGAGCCCAGCAGGCAAAGCCGCCCGCTGTCACGATGATGGCAAAAACCTGCCTGTAAGTTCTCAGCTGATTGGCCCGCTGCTCGTATATGGCGGTTATGTCATAACACTCATCCAGGCGCAGCACGGAGTCAGACGCCGTCAGCGGGGCACTGATGCGGATATAGCGCCCGCCCCAGGGGTCGCGCACAATGCTCAGGCAGCCCTCGCCGTCCTCGCTGAGGGTGCTGCGGCTGAGGTCTATGCCCCGTGGGTTCTGCTCATACAGGGCCGTTCTGTCACTGCCAAGGCGCAGCGCAGCCAGCCCCGCGCTGGTGTGCTCGCCGAGCTGGCCGAGAGCCTCCACCAGATTTGAATGGTCCGGGCTCTGGCTCACCTCGTCCACAATGCGCAGGGTGTTGAGCACCATGCGATATGAGCTGACCGCCGCCTCCTTTTCCCGCTGAAAGCTTCCGGAAAAATTCAGCGTTATCAGCAGGCTTCCGCCCACACTGAAGGCGAGCGCCAGCAGCCACACCATGCACACTGTGATCTTCAGCCTGAATTTCACTTACAGCCTCTCCTATAATTCCAGCCGGTAGCCCACACGGTTGACAGTGCGCAGCCTGTCCTCCCAGCCGAGCTTCTTGCGCAGGCGCTGGATATGCAGATCGACCACTCTGCTGCCGATGGGAAATTCCCCGCCCCAGACCCGCTCATATATCGTCTCTCTGTAAAGCGCCGCCCCCGGATTTTGCACGAAGAGCAGCATAAGGTCCCATTCCTTCTTGGTAAGCTCGATAACCTCACCCTGCCGTGCGACCTGCAAAGAGCGCAAATCGATGGTGATGTCCCCCACATTGAGCACATCTTCGGTCTTTTGATAGCGCCGAAGCACCACTTCCACCCTTGCGAGCAGCTCCATGACTTCAAAGGGCTTGACAATATAGTCCTCCGCGCCCATGCGCAGGCCCTTCACTCTGTCATCGACGGAGTTTTTCGCGGTGATGAAAATTACCGGCGTGCCGGTGGGCTGTATGTATTCCAAAAGCTCAAAGCCGGATACCTGGGGCAGCATAACATCCAGCAGCACAAGGTCAAACATCTCGCTCTCGAGAATATTGGCCGCCTCTGCCCCGTCATAGGCGCAGACGCAGTTGTATCCCGCCTTGCTCAGGCTGAGCCTTATCAGGTCTGAAATCGGTTTCTCGTCCTCGACGATCAAAACACGGATCAAGCGAATCTACCACCCTTCCTTTTTTCCTCTGTTAGTATACATCCCATTTGTATAGTTTTTGTATACTTTTTGGAAAAATCTGGTAATTTGCGGCCGGATTAACAAAATTTAAGATTTTAAAGCAGGGGTATAGCGTCCTGAATCCGCACAATGCGCGTTTCGGAGCGCAAGTGTTGAAAATTGCAGTGCTCAATGGCTCCCTTGTGTAAAGGGAGCTGTCAGCGAAGCTGACTGAGGGATTGTTATACGCTGAGCGATTTGGTATAGTACTCAGAACATTGCGCATTTACGACCCTTCAGGCGCTACGCGCCAGCCTCCCTTACGCAGGGAGGCCTCTCGTTGGTGCAAATTTAACCCCACTTCTTATGGCGGGACAATAGGAAAGTCGAGGTTACACTCATCTTCCCCTTCTCTGGGCAATGTAATCCTCAAAGACAAGGCCGCTGTTATGTATCTCCTCGGCAAATTCGCCCACATAGCGATAGTGCCACGGCTCATAAATTATGCCGGTTTTCTCTGTCGTGCCGTTGGGATAGCGGAGGATAAAGCCATAGCGCCAGCAGTTTTCCATGAGCCACTGTTGGGTGTCCGTATCCTCCTGCCCCCGGTCGAGATTGGTGTAATACTCGTCGATTATATCCACGGCAAGGCCGAGCTGGTGCTCGCTCGTGCCCGGAACGGCCACGGACTGTGCCGCCACGGCAGGGGCCTCCTCCGGGTCAACACCGCTTATTATGACCCGGAGGACCTTGTTGTCAAAAAGGCCCTGCTGGTATTCCTGCGTCCGGTAGGCGGAGCATATGTAGGGGTGCATCCCGGCCGCGCGGCAGTCGGCCACCATTTGCAGCAGCGCGTCCGCGCAGCGCTCGTCCATGGCGTGGCTCTCGTCCACCATGCGCAGTGTGGGCGCGTATCCCTCCGGGATGGAGTTCCACGGGTTTACAAGCAGGAGTATATCCAGCTTCTCAAGCTCCCTGAGATGGGCCATTTTATGCTCATACGCTCTGTCCCTGCCCGCGGTGAGCGTGCTTATCGTCCCGTGCTCGGCCTCACCGGCGGCGAGGGCGGAGGTCTGGAGCCTGTCCATAAGCTCTATACCCTGCCGCCGCTCCCGGCGCACGTCGCGCAGGTGCAAGCCGAGCTGTATGCCCACGCCGAGCGAAATCGCCAGCAGCGCCGCGACAACGACTATAAGCAGATTGTTCTTTTCCCTGACCTTCAATAAAATCACCTGTGAATAAATTAGCTGCCTTGATTTTAACCTATAAGCCGCCAAAAAGCAAGAAAACCATACCGCGCAAAGCGACGCTTTGCGCGGTATGGTAAAATCTTTTAAAATTTCTGGTCGAATTTATAGCTTATATCCTTTTCAAAGCTGAGCCTCAGCTCCGTGCGCTCCCGCAGGCGTTTTATGGCCGGGATGTGCTTTATGAGCACAACAAGCCCCGTGAACACGACAAGGAGCATGACCGTCTTGTCGTCCACCTCCAGCAGGGCGACAGCGATAAGGAAGAACGCGGATATCATCGTGCTCAGCGAGACATAGCGCGTAAACCACAGCGCGGCGCCCAGCGCCAGAATGGCCGTGATACCGGCGGTTCTGTCAACGACAATGCCGGCCAGTATAAGGGCGATGGTGGCGTGGCTGCCCCTGAAGCCATAAAACGCGGGATAGAGCCTGCCCAGCACCATGCAGAAGCCCGCGAAGGCGATGCCCGCCTGCGAGTGCTCCTTGGCGCCCATGATAAGCCCGCCGATAACGAGGGGCAGCGCGTCCTTCACAAGCTCCACAAGCAAAAGCTTTACAAAGCCGAAGATGCCGTACACCCGGCGGAAGTTTGAAAGGCCCACGTTCCCCTCGCCAAGCTTTTTGAGGTTGCGGCGAAAGACGAAGTTTGAGGCCAGCACCGTGGTGCTGAGGCTGCCGAGGCAGTAGGAAAAAAGCGCGATAACAAGCAGCAGAATAATATACGACGTCATTCCTTATCCCCCTTCTGCCGTATCACGATACGCACGGGCGTACCCTCCAGGCCGAACACTGCGCGAATCTGGTTTTCGATATAGCGCTGGTAGGAGAAGTGAAACAGCTCCCGGGAGTTGCAGAAGATGACGAAGCAGGGGGGCTTTATCCCCGTCTGGGTCATGTAGTATATCTTGAGCCTGCGGCCCTTGTCCGTGGGCGGCTGGACTCTGGCCTGAGCGTCGGCCAGAACATTGTTGAGCATACCGGTGGTTATGCGCATGTTGCTCTGGTCGTTTACGAAGTTTATAAGCTCGAAGAGCCTGTCCGTGCGCTGGCCGGTGAGGGCGGAGATGAACACGACGGGCGCGTAGCTCATGAAGCTCAGATCGCGCATGATGTCCCTGCGCATGCGCTCCATCGTGCCTGTCTCTTTATCCACCAGGTCCCACTTGTTTACAACAATGATGCTGGCCTTGCCCGCCTCATGGGCAAGCCCCGCTATCTTGGTGTCCTGCTCGGTAACACCGTCGCGCGCGTCGATCATTATAAGGCAGACGTCCGCCCGCTCGATTGCAAGCTGGGCGCGCATGACGGAGAACTTCTCCACCCGCTCCTCGACCTTGGACTTGCGGCGGATGCCGGCGGTGTCGATAAAGACGTACCGGCCCTGCTCGTTTTCAAACATCGTGTCCACCGCGTCTCTCGTCGTGCCGGCGACATTGCTGACAATGACGCGCTTCTGGCCGAGAATGCGGTTAATGAGGGAGGACTTGCCCACATTTGGCTTGCCGATTACGGCGACCTTGATGCTGTCGTCCTCTTCCTCGTCCCCCTCGGCGGGCGGGAAGTGCTTCAAGCACTCGTCGAGCAAATCGCCCGTGCCGTGCCCGTGAACAGCGGAGACGGGGATGGGGTCACCAAGTCCCAGAGAATAAAACTCATACACCGCAGGGTCCGTGGTCCCGGTGGAGTCAGCCTTATTGACCGCGAGCACCACCGGCTTTCTCGAGCGCAGCAGCATATTCGCAACGTCCTTATCCGCCGCCGTAACGCCGGTGCGGATATCGGTGACGAGGATGATGACCGTTGCCGAGTCAATGGCTATCTGAGCCTGCTCGCGCATGAATATCAAAATTTCGCTGTCGGTGGTCGGCTCAATGCCGCCGGTGTCCACCATGTCAAACCTTCTGCCGCACCACTCGCACTCGGCATAGAGCCTGTCGCGGGTGACGCCGGGGGTGTCCTCCACGATGGAAAGGCGCTGCCCCACGAGGCGGTTAAACAGCATGGATTTGCCCACATTGGGCCTGCCTACTATTGCTACAAGAGGTCTTGCCATTGCCCGACCCTCCTTATTTTCTTAATTATATCTGTAATATTCCGTGTCCTGCCCTTTGCGCGGGAGCCTGACCTCCGGCAGAAGGCCGCACATAGCGTCCCACAGGGCAAAGCCGTCCTGCTCGACGGGGTAAATGGGCACGCCGAGCGCGGCGGAGGCCTCCTCAAGGGTCACATCGTCGAGAAAATCCATCTCGTCCCGGCGGAGCATGTTCTGAGATATGAGCAGCCGCTCACCTAAGTCTTTACCCTTGAGCTGGTTTATAAGATCCCGCCCGGTTATAAGCCCCGTGACGGTTATGCTGCGGCCAAAAAAGTCATTCAAAACCGTATAAGCTCTGCCGTCAAGCACGGGGAAAGCTTCCTTCCCCAGCTCTATGAGCTTTTCAAACAGCGGCGCGGCGGCAGCGCCTGTCGCAATCGAGAAGGGCACGCCGTCCGGCGCGTCCCCAAGCCGGAGCGCGGAGCGAAACTCCGTCTCCATAAGACGAAGCATACCCACGCCGTTTTCAAGCTGGGTGTACTCCTCGTAAAACTCCTCGTCCGGAAGCTCACGCTCTGCCTTGAGATAGAGCTCATCCCCGCAGAAGAAGATGCGCGTGCCATAGAGCTTGAGGCACTCATCGCCAAAGGCCGTCACCATGTCGATAGTATCATTGGCGAGCTCCTTTGTATACGGTGTGAGCGGATAAAGTCCCTCGCGGTACTTCGTCACGCCGAGGGGGACGATTGACACGCTGTGAACGCCGGGGTACATCTCAGCAAGGTCGCGCATGGTGCGCATAAGCTCCTCCCCGTCGTTAAGGCCCGGGCAGCAGACTATCTGGCAGTTCATGACTATTCCGGCCTTCGCGAAGCGGCGCATAAGCTCGATGCTCTCCCCCGCTCTGGGGTTACGGAGCATCTTAATGCGAAGCTCGGGGTTTGTTGTGTGCACCGAGACATTCACGGGGCTTATATGCAGGGCGATTATACGCTCTATCTCCCGCTTTGAGAGATTGGTGAGCGTGATATAATTTCCCAGCAGGAAGCTGAGCCTTGCGTCGTCATCCTTAAAATACATGGTTTTCCGCATCCCCGGCGGGAGCTGATCAATGAAGCAGAAAACGCAGTTATTGGCGCAGGAGCGGGGCTTATCCATGAGATAGCTCTCGAAATCGAGGCCGATCTCGCCCCCCTCGTTTTTATGCACCGTCACCTCATACTCGCTGCCGTCCTCGCGCTTAAGAACAATGTCCAGCTTTCTGTCATAGGCAAAGAATTTATAGTCCAGCACATCGTGGATGACATTCCCGTTTATTGAAACGACCCTGTCTCCCACCTTGGCCTTGTGCCGCAGGGGGCTGTCATGGTCGATGGATTTTATTTGATTGTCCATAGTGTAACCCCCAGTGTAATGAATAATGAAGCCGCTGCGCTGATGAATAATGAATAATTATTGTGTCACTTCGTGACGATTTGAAATTAAAATGCGCGGTTCGGAGTGTAATCCCCCAAAAACCTTTTGCTTTTCATGGCAGGCTTCGCCTGCCATGAAAAGCAAAAGGAGGAAAGGCTTCCCTCTCCTCCTCAAGCTTTACTTGCTCTCCTCAACATTAATGACAGTGCGGCCGTTGTACTTCCCGCAGCTCTTGCAGGCACGGTGGGGCATGCAGAAGGCCCCGCAGTTGGGGCAAGTGATCACGTTGGGAGCAACGAGCTTCCAAGTGGAAGAACGCCTCTTGTCACGTCTCTGTCTGGATACTTTTCCTTTTGGGACTGCCATGTTGACACCTCCATCTAACAGCTGTTCTGAGCAGCTAATTTTATTTATCCAAAAGCTGCTCAAGCACAGCAAATCTTGGATCAGTTTGTTTGCGGCAGCCACAGGGGCCGTCGTTCAGGTTTTTGCCGCAGGTGGGGCAAAGCCCTTTGCAATCCTCTTTGCAGAGAAACTTCGTCTCCATGTCGAGGATGAAGAGCGTGGATATCATCTCGTCGAGCTCTATCCCGTCCCCATCGAGAGTGAACAGCTCCGGGTCATCCCCGGCGTCCTCCACGATGACGGCGTAAAGCTTCGTCCTCTTCTGCCTGCGAAATTCGCTCCCGCAGCGGTCGCATACGCAAAGCATATCCGCCGTGAGCCAGCCCTCAAGCTGCAAAACACCGGCCTCATTGAAAACCCTGCCCTCCGCGTGGGGTTTCCCCTCATACCGCACGATGGCGGGAAAGCTCAGCCTGTCCGTCTCCAAGTCGCAGGAAAAGGGCACGCTCGCGCCGGGAACTTCAATGATTTCTCTTAATTCAAGCCGCATATTGCACCTCACTGGCGGGCAAATGGCAGACGCACTCCGCCACAGTCGCCTTAGTATTATAGTTGAACTGTCAAGGCTTGTCAACAGTAATTTTGTATAGTATAATCCAAAAAGCGCAAAAAATTCTTCAAAGAAAGGTCTCTTTGATTAAATGAAGGAAATAAACATCGGCAAGAACGACGCCGGCCAGCGGCTTGACCGCTTTGTGGGCAAGGCCGTGCCCCTGCTGCCGGAGTCACTGCTGCAAAAATACATCCGCCTAAAGCGCATAAAGCTAAACGGCAAGGGTGCAAAGCGTGACACGCGCCTTGCCGCCGGGGATACCTTACAATTATATATCAACGATGAGTTTTTTGAAAAGCCCCGGGAGGAAAATTCCTATCTCAAGGTCGGAACGCCGCGCCTGAGCATAGTATATGAGGATGAGAATATCCTCCTCGCCGACAAAAAGCCGGGCGTGCTCTGCCACAGCGCCGGGGTCTGGGATTATAACACCCTTATCGCCAACATTCAGGCATACATGGCGCAAAAGGGCGAGTGGCGGCCAAGGGAGGAAAATTCCTTTGCCCCGGCGCTCTGCAACCGCATCGACCGCAACACCGGCGGCATTGTCATCGCAGCCAAAAATGCCGAGGCGCTGCGCATACTCAACGACAAAATACGCGACAGGGAGATAGAAAAATACTACCTCTGCGCCGTACAGGGCAGGCCGAATCCGCCGCAGGGCAGGCTTGAAAACTACCTCTTCAAGGACGCGGGCAAAAATCAGGTCTACATTAAAAACCGCCCCGAGCCGGGGGCTAAAAGCGCCGTCACGGAGTATAGGGTGCTCAAATCCAAGGGTAAGCTCTCGCTCGTTGAGTGCCGTCTGCTCACCGGACGCACGCACCAGATCCGCGCCCAGATGGCCCACGCGGGCTGGCCGCTGCTCGGGGACGGGAAGTACGGCAGCGAGCGCTTTAACAAGCAGTACGGCGAGAAGGGGCAGGCGCTCTATTCCTACAAGCTGCGCTTTGAGTTTCCCACCGACGCGGGCATATTGAACTACCTGCGCGGGCGGGAGTTCACTGTTGACAAAATCGACTTTGCGGAAAAATATTTTGACTGAAGGTATATCAAAATGCTTAAACTGCTGACTAAAATTTTCATCAAAAACCCGGACGATGTGCGCGACCCCGCCGTGCGCGGGGCGTACGGCAAGCTCTGCGGGGCTTACGGGATATTCTTAAACTTTCTCCTCGCCGGGGCGAAGTATTTCGCCGGGGTGATGTCCGGCTCCGTCGCCATCATCGCGGACGCTTTCAATAACCTGACCGACGCGGGCTCCTCTGTCATCTCGCTTTTGGGCTTCGCCCTGTCGGAAAAGGCCCCGGATAAGGAGCACCCCTACGGTCACGGGCGCATTGAGTATCTCGCGGGGCTGGGGCTGAGCCTTGTTATCATCCTCGTCGGCGTGGAGCTGGCGGAGAGCTCCTTCAACAAAATTCTGAACCCCGAGCCTGTCGCGCTGGGTCTGCTCCCGGCGGGGATTTTGCTGCTGTCCATCCTCGTCAAGCTCTACATGGCGGGCTATAACCGCAGCATTGGCAAGAAAATAAACTCCTCCGCCATGCTCGCCGCGGCCGCGGATTCGATGAGCGACTCTATCGCGACCGGCGTTGTCATTCTATCAATGGTCGCCGCCTATTTCTTCAAGGTCAATATCGACGGTTATGCCGGGCTTGCCGTGGCTATATTCATCTTCTTTGCGGGCATCGGCGCCGCGAAGGACACCCTCTCTCCCCTGCTGGGCAAGGCCCCGGAGCCGGAGTTTGTAAAGGATATTGAGAATACCGTCAGCGCCTATCCCGAGGTCGTCGGCATCCACGATCTGATGGTGCATGACTACGGCCCGGGCCGGGTCATTGTCTCCCTCCACGCGGAGGTGGACGGCAGCGGGGACATCTATAAGCTGCACGACGCCATTGACCGGGCGGAGATGGAGATAAAGGAGCGCTTCGGCTGCCTCGCCACCATACATATGGACCCCATTGACGCAAACGACAGCGAAACGGGCCGCGTCCGCGAGATGCTGAGCGAGAAGCTCAGGGAGCTGTACCCGGAGATAAGCATTCACGACCTGCGCATCGTCCCCGGCCCGACGCATAAGAATCTTATCTTTGACGCAGTGCTGCCCCAGTCTGTAAAGGAGCGGGACAGTGTCATCGCCGAGCGCATCCGCGCCCTCGTAAATGAGAGCTGGCCGGAGTGCTTCGCCGTGGTCAATATCGACAGGGAGTATGTGTAAGGATGCACTATCATATCCGCTCAAAATCAATGGCTCCCTTGTGTAAAGGGAGCTGGCACGGCAGAGCCGTGACTGAGGGATTGTAAACGCGTGCTATTCTAAGTATTAAACAGGAACGCTCTTCGGAAACGACCCCTCAGTCAGCCTTCGGCTGACAGCTCCCCTTACGCAGTGGAGCCTTTGAACGGTGCAAATCGAAAGAAACAGCATAATGTTGACCACCGCACCAAACTTGGCTCTCCCTTTGGCTGCGCCCGCAAGCGCGTTTCGGAGCGCAAGTGTCAGAATTATACGTTCAATAGGCTCCCTCTGACGAGGGAGCTGGCGCGAAGCGCCTGAGGGAGAGATGTCTTGCACCTGAGTTAGTCAGAGGTTTTCACTTCTATTTTGTCGTCAAGCCGTTCCGGCTTGCCACTTCCCCCCGAGGGGGAAGCAAGCGGGGGGGGCGGTGTAAACCCAACGAAGGAGCCTTCGACAAGCGCCGCTCTCAAGCTTGGCGCCCCCTACGGGGGAGCTGACACGGCGCAAGCCGTGGCTGAAGGGGGAAAATCAGCTGGGATTATGCAAATCTCAGCACAGTTCCTTTTCAATCTCAGACGGGAGAAATTTTTCTCCCGTCTTTTTGCAACCTTTCTCCAAAAAATGCGACAGTATCTGTGAGAACATTTTAAAGCACCTATACGCAGCAGACAAATTTTTTTCCGAATCGAAGCCCAGCATAGCGGGCTTCGATTCGGAGAGGAAGATGGCGCTGATTGATATGCAGCTTTCGCTTTCAGCGGAAGCGGAATGAAATCCGCGTCATCTGACGACGGAGGTCAGCATGGAAGACGAAAAGATAATTGCGCTGTATTTTCAGCGGCAAAGCTCCGCGATAGAGGAGAGCGAAAACAAATACGGCTGCATACTGCGCCGCACAGCCTTTAACATTCTCTCAAGCCGCGAGGACAGCGAGGAGTGCGTAAATGACAGCCTGCTTGCCGCGTGGGACAGTATCCCTCCGGAGCGGCCCCGGAGCCTCGGCGCTTATCTTGTGGGCATCACGCGGAACCTCAGCCTCTCCCGCCTGCGCGAAAGATACGCCGACAAGCGCGGCGGCGGAGAGTACGCCCTGGCCTATGACGAGATCGACGCCTGTTTATCCGGCGGCGCCTCCCCGGAGGACTATGTTCAGACAAAGGAGCTCGCCATGGCCATAAACCGCTTTCTCGCCGGGCTTAAAGATGATGACCGACGCATATTTGTCAGCAGATATTGGCTGCTTGAGCCGGTAAGGTACACGGCGCGAAAGCTCTCCATAAGCGAGAGCAAGGTAAAAAGCTCCCTGCACCGCAGCCGGAACAAGCTCAGAAAGCATCTGTCAGAGGAGGGATATCTTTGAATACTGAGATTTTTTTTGACGCCATGGCGCTTATCGACGAGCGGTATAAGCTTGAGGCCATGCAGGGCGCCAGCTATCGCTCCAATGCGGATGAAACCGTAAAGGAGGACGGTATGCACTTTCCAACACACAAAAGTTACAGGAAAATAATCGCCCTTGCCGCCGCCATCGTTCTGCTGCTGGCGCTGGGCATCGCCGCATACGCCGGTGGATGGTTCGGCGTGCAGGGGCTTGAGCTGGGCAAAGTCGGCACAAGGAGCGCAATATCCCTTCAGGGCTTGAGTGACAGCCCCGAATACAAGGCCTGCGCCGAGTGGAAGGAATACGACGATAAGCTGAGAGAGAACGACAGCTATTTTGAAGGCTTTGACTACATTGAGGCACAGGAGCTTCAGAAGACCTACGGCGCGTATAACTGCTATACCCGCGAGCAGGCGGATACGCTCCAGAGCATCGCGGACAAATACTCCCTGCGCCTGCTCTCCGGCGCAACCGTGCCTGAAGGCGAGAAGGCATATTACGAGGCCGCCGGCGTCGGCAGGCTTCTTAGCACAGAGGGGGATTATTACAACGAATTTTCCGGCGGCTATGTCTATGATGACGGCTCGTTTAAGTTTGAGGGCGCGCTGCACGGCGAGCAGGACTATGCCATCCCCTATTCATTTATCCGCTCCGTCAAGGGGACGATGACCACAATCTACACCACCGTCACCGACATTGACAGCTTTGAGGACTGGGAGTACACCGCCGCCGACGGGACGGAGCTTAACCTTTCAAACTCCGAGAGCGGCAGCTTCATCATCTATGACAGCGGCATTGCCTTCGTGGTCATCAGCATTGGGCACGAAAGCTGGGCAGACCGCAACGGCGACGGCGTGCGGGACGGCATCGGCGATGAGGCCGTCAGCTTCACCATAGCAAATGATGAGCTTGAGCGCATCGCGGACTGCTTCTGCCTCTCCGCGCTCAGTGATTCTGAGCTCGGAATGGACAAGCCTTTCACCGTGTATGAGCGTGAGCGCATTGACCCCTCGGAGCTTATTGAGCTTGGCGAGGATATCGACCTGAGCGCAGTAGGCAGGGATGACATGTACTATGTAAAGCTCGCCATCGAGCAGAGCATCTCCCCGTATGTGGGCAATATTGAGATTGTTGATTTTGACCTCACAAGGCTCAAAGGGCGCACTATGGGCTGGATAGAATTTTCCGGCACACCGAAGCAGGCGCTTGACTGGGCCTGCGTGAGCGTAAACGGCAAAAATGTCTACTGCCGCAGCTTAAACCTTATCGACCCCGACCATTGCGGCGAGTGGAGCATGGGCACGCCCTTTGATATGCAGCCCTGCCACCGGCTTCCGATTTGGGGCGAGGGAGATATATACTACTCATTCTCCAACCGCGAAAAGCTGCAAAGCATCGCCGGGGCGAGCCTCTATGTCACCGAGACTGATGAAACTTATGAGCTATCCACCGCGCAGGAGCTTGAGACGCTTGGCGAGATGCTAAGTCTCGGCGATATAGCATATGCCAACCGCTGCACAAGCTGGAATCCGCTGTATCTGACATTCAGGGACGGCAGCCGCGCCATCGCCTATTGTAACGGCGACGGCTCAAACTATGTGAACATGTACGGCTTCGCTCAGTCTTATGGTCTCGGCATGAGCATATATGAGCTGTTCGATGTCCCCCTTGAGGCGGCGGGCTACACGCGAAACGGCGATATTGTCACCACCTGCTCTGTTGATTCCTCCGATTTATTTGAGGACTGCTGGCTTGAAATGGACTATGAGGCTGGCGGCAGGCTCATAGAAAAGCGCCAGCACTCCCTCTTCAGGGGCGAGGAGCACTCATCCCGCAACAAATATGAGTATGACAGCGAGGGGCATATCATCTGCCTCAAGGGATACGGCCCGGATGAAACTCTCCTTTTCGTTTATACCAATGAATACAACGACCTCGGTCAGCTCATCCACAGCGAAAGCCTTGAGGGTGATTTGCTCGCCGCATGGTGCTATTATTTCTATGACGAGCAGGGGCGGCTCATCCGAGAGGAGCGCAACGACTTTGACAGCCCTCCCGACTGGAAGGGCGGCTGGGTTTACTATGAGTACGACAGCGACGGCACCTGCCACATGACCAGCGGCTTCGATATGCCGTAAAACTTGGAGGTAACATTATGAAAAAAATTTTATCTTTTTTGCTGCTTGTCTGCGTTCTGGCCGCGCTGTTAAGCGGCTGTGGCGGGGCGCAGGAAAAGGCGGTCATTATCCCGCCGGAGGTCTCCCCGGAGGCAGGGGGCGAAAGCCCCGGCAATGAAGCGGGCGCGGCGGCGCTGTCCTTCTTCGGCGCGTGGGAGGTCATGGACTTTCAGAGCGCGGAGGACGCAAGTCTGTCTGCCGAGGAAGCGGAGAGCTTCCGGGGCACAAGCGTCACCTACCGGCAGGACTCGGTTTTAATAAACGGTGAGATAGCGGCGGAAGGCCTCACCTACAAGACGGACGGTCCGAACTATGACTATGACAGCCTTATAGAAGCGTACAGCGCGAACCTCGGTGAATGGTGGAACAATGTGGACACAGTGGTCTGCATAGCCTCCGGCTCGGACGCGGATTTTTTCGGCAACCGCCTGTTCATGGTGGATGAGGATACAATTTGGATATATTACGGCGGCGTCTTCTTTCTCGCGAAGAGCGTTGATGCTTAAAAGCCATTAGCGGAGGCATTAGCCTCCGCTTTTTTGCGCATCTGCGCCGCTTGAATCTGCGGCGCTTCTATGATAGAATAGGCAAACAATGCCTATTCTATATTTAAGATTCAGAGGTTTATTATGCTTAGTGTCAATGATCTTTCCATGCAGTTTGGCTCAGACGTGCTGTTTTCCCGGGTCGATTTACAATTCACCGCCGGCAACTGCTACGGTATAATCGGCGCAAACGGCGCGGGCAAGTCCACTTTTATAAAAATTCTCTCCGGCGAGCTTGAGCCCACCTCCGGCACGGTGGAGCTTGAGCCGAAGCGCCGCATGTCGGTTTTAAAGCAGAACCAGAACATGTACGACGCGTACAGCGTGATGGACACCGTCATCATGGGCAACCAGCGCCTCTATGACTGCGGCAGGGAGAAGGACGCGATATACGAAAAGGCCGATTTCACCGATGAGGACGGCCTGCGCGCGGCGGAGCTTGAGGAGGAATTTGCCGAGCTTGGCGGCTGGGAGGCCGAGAGCGACGCGGGGCGCATCCTTCAGGGTCTGGGCGTGGATGTCTCCCTCCACGAGAGTCTCATGTCCGAGATCGATCCCCGCCTCAAGGTCAAGGTTCTGCTGGCTCAGGCGCTTTTCGGCCACCCCGATGTCGTGCTGCTCGACGAGCCGACGAATAACCTCGACCTTGCAAGCGTCGTCTGGCTGGAGGATTTTCTGCTGGACTACGAGGGCACAGTCCTTGTCGTCAGCCACGACAGGTATTTTCTCAACAACATCTGCACCCACATAGTTGATATCGACTATGGCAAGATAAAAATGTACGTCGGCAACTATGACTTCTGGTATGAGTCCAGCCAGCTTATGCAGAAGCTGATGAAGGACCAGAACAAGAAGGCCGAGCAGAAGATTCAAGAGCTGCAAACCTTCATAGCCCGCTTCTCCGCGAACAAATCCAAGTCCCGTCAGGCGACCTCCCGCCGCCGTCTGCTGGATAAAATCACCGTCGAGGAGATGCCCGCTTCAAGCCGCCGCTACCCCTGGGTCGGCTTCAAGGCCGAGCGCGAGCCGGGCAAGGACAGGCTCTTTGTCACCGATGTGTGCAAGACGGTTGACGGCGTGCAGCTCCTTAAAAACGTGAGCTTCATCGTCGGCAGGGAGGACAAAATCGCCATCGTCGGCAAGAACGAGCTTGCCGTCACGATGCTGTATAAGATCCTCGCCGGCGAGGAGGAGCCGGACAGCGGCACGGTCAAGTGGGGCGCGTCCATCGCCTATTCCTATTTTCCGAAGGACAACTCCGCCTATTTTGACGGCTGCGACTTTGACCTTATTGACTGGATGCGTCAGTTTTCCGAGGATAAGCGCGAGAGCTATCTGCGCGGCTTTCTCGGGCGGATGCTCTTCTCCGGGGACGATGTTTACAAGCCCGTCAAGGTGCTCTCCGGCGGTGAGAAGGTGCGCTGCATGCTCAGCCGCATGATGCTCTCCGGGGCAAACTTCCTCATGCTTGACCAGCCCACAAACCACCTCGACCTTGAGAGCATCGCCGCGCTCAATAACGGCCTCGAGGCCTTCAAGCAGAACATCATCTTCTCCTGCCACGACCACCAGCTCACCCAGACGGTCGCCAACCGCATAATCGAGATAACCGACGACGGCATAATAGACCGCATGTGCAGCTATGACGAGTATGTCCACCTGAGCGACCTCGAAAGCGCCGCAAGGGAGTAAGGCCGCCGCAAATTTGTTCAATCCAGCGGCTCCCTTGTGTAAAGGGAGCTGTCAGCGAAGCTGACTGAGGGATTGTTTGGCAGTAAAAAGTTTGTATAAGCCTTATAATTCTGCAAAATCCGCAACATTTCACCGACAACCCTTCCGGTTTGCGGCGATGCCGCAAACCACCTCCCCTTACACAGTGGAGGCTTTGGATGGTGCAAACTTGCACAATTTGATCTTGCTTCCCCCTTGAGGGGGAAGTGTCAAGCCGCAAAGCGGCTTGACGATAGGGGGGGGACACCGAGATAAGTCAGATATTCTCCCCCTTCAGTCAGCTTCGCTGACATCTCCCCCCGAGGGGCACCAAGATTGTTCACTGCAACCTTGAACTCAATCATAACAAACCGCTTGCATACGGAAAACTTTCAGCATTTTTTAAAATTTTGCCCGCCCAAAGGGGCGGGCATATCTCGGATAGGAGTTACATATGAACCAAAAAGAACTTGGCGAGATTCGCCGCCGGATAAAGCCGGAGCGGAGCAGCATCACGCATATTTACGGCTGCTATGTAAACGGCGGCAAGGAGATAATCTCATATATTGACGAATCTGTCGGCCTCATGTCCGCTGAGGAGAGCGAGAAGTATTTCACGCTTCTTCGCAAATCCCTCTCCGGCGGGCTGGGGCGCAGGCTTTTGGAGCTGTCTTTTGCCACAAAGCAGGTCATGGACAGCCCCGAATATTCCCTGCTCTCCGCACTGCGCCGCTGTGAGCTTCAGGACGCCGCCCTGCGTGAGGAGTTTTACAAAGCCGTGGTCAGCTCCCTCGACATGGACGGGGAAAACTACCTCATTCTCCTCGCCTTTGATGCCTATGATGTCCCCTATCGCGGCAAGGACGGCGAGAGGCAGGACTCCGGCAATGTGTTCAAGTACCTGCTGTGCAGCATATGCCCCGTCAAGGCGGGCAAAGCGCAGCTCGGCTATGTTCCCGAGGAGAAGCGCTTTCACAACTCCGCCATCGGGCAGATAGTCTCCCAGCCGGAGCTGGGTTTCATGTTCCCCTGCTTTGATGACCGCGCCGCCAACATTTACAGCGCCCTGTTCTACACCCGCGGCATACGTGAGATTCATCAGGAGTTCATTGACAGCGTTTTCCGCACGGAGGTACCCATATCCCCGGCAAAGCAGAAGGACGCGTTTGGCGCGCTTTTGACCCAGTCTCTGGAAAAGGATTGCTCCATGGAGCTGGTGCAGGCCGTGCATGAAGAGCTCAGTGACAGAATAGCCCTGCATAAGGAGAGCCGTGACCCCGAGCCGCTGACCCTCAGCCCCAAGGAGCTGGGCGACATTGTGGAGGGCTGCGGCGCAAAGAGCGAGCAGGCCGAGCAGTTTTGCGAGATGTGTCAGGAGGAGCTGGGCGACGATGCTCGCCTCATGCCCGAGAACATCATCGGCGGCAAGCGCCTGGAAATTGCCACCCCGCAGGTCAAGATAAGCCTTGAACCGAAGGACGGGCATCTCGTTACCTCCCGGATAATCGACGGGCATAAGTACATCCTCATAAACGCCGACACCGGCATCGAGGTAAACGGCATCGCCGTTGACATTATAGAATAAAAACAATCTCAAATGAGTCTGTTTTTATCAGCATGTTTCGTCGAGACATAATGCCTCCCCTGTGTAAGGGGAGGTGGCAAAAATCTTTGATTTTTGACGGAGGGGTTGTCCTGAGCTGTATAGCTTTAGTCTTTGCATGATTACAGATTACGACCCCTCAGGCGCTCCGCGCCAGCTCCCCTTACGCAGGGGAGCCATTAAGCAACGCAGATTTGCATCAGTTGCACACAAAAACTCCGCCTGCGGGCGGCGAACTCAGTGAGACTTTGACCGGGCTCTAAAAAAAGCAGGCTCATTTGAGCCTGCTTTTTTCATTATTCAGTCATCTTTCTGTGAGAACACCCATTCGCGCTGGATATAGTACGCAAGGAAGAAAAGCGCTGTATCAACGCAAATCTTTATAAGCGTCGCTATAAAGGCGGCGGAGTTGTGGAAGAGGGAGTTTAAAAGCGTGACAATTCCGGCCGACACCAGCATCTGCGGTATGGCGAGGCAGTAATAGCGCAGCAGAGCGCGCTTATAGTGCCCCTTGTTGCCAAAAACGATGGCATTATTGGCGTTGAAGTTCACAAGAGATGAGCAAATTCGGCCTATGACCGTTGAGCCGAGCGCAGCGTATGTGCCCATGTATCCGCCGAGAAACTTCATCGCCAGATAGAACACCAGCAGGTCAACAATGGTCGAGCCCGCGGAGCTGAGAAGGTACTTGAGCATTATTTTGAAAATGCGCCAGGAGTCCTTCACGGCGTTATAGTGCGAGCTGTAATTCTCCCCATCGTACACGGTTTCGATGGGCTGCTCGACAAAGGCGATGCCCATGCGCTTCAAATTGAGCAGCATATTCGTCTCATACTCGAAGCGCTCCCCTTCTATCCTGCAAAAGCGCTCAAGATAGCGGCGGGGAATGGCGCGCAGGCCTGTCTGCGTGTCGGAGAGCTTTATGCCGTAGCACAGGCGGAACATGAAGGAGGTCGTCTTGTTTCCGGCGACGCTCCGGGGCGGAACATTGGGAGAATTGAAGTCCCGGCAGCCGAGCACGACCTTGTCCCGCTCTCTGAGCATAACATTGCCGCAGGCAATGATATCCTTTGTGAGGTGCTGCCCGTCCCCGTCGATGGTGATGACGCCCTCAACATCCGGGCAGTTCTCCAAAACATACTCAAACGCCGTTTTAAGCGCGCGGCCCTTGCCTTTGTTGACTCCATGGTGCAGCACCGTGCACTGGGGGTAGCGCTCGGCGGAGGCGAAAATCCGCTGTTTTTCCGCGCAGCTGCCGTCATCAACAATAATTATCGTCTCAAAACCGTTGGAGATAAGCTCGTCCACAACGCGCAGAAACTTCTCGTCCGGGTCAAGCGACGGCAGCACAATGGCGAGCGCCGATGTGCAAATTCCATTTTCTGACATATTTCACCTCTGGATGCAGTTATCAGTACATGTCCATGGTGAGCACGCGGGTATCGCCGCCGATATCAGTGACAATAAGCTTGGCGTTTTCGTCATAGGTCTCATCACCTCTGGGAGTGCCCACAGTGAAGCCGAAGCTTATATCCACGATATAGGTATCCTCTCCCAGGCTGATAGCGCTGTTGACAGTTACATAATTTACCGTGAGATAACTGTTGTGCGACCAGGACAGGCCATCCTGCATCATCTTCATTCGACTGTCAAAGTCGGTCTCTGTTTTAATATAAGGCAGCAGCCGCTGGTATCCGTACTGTGTCTCATTGCTGTAAATGCCGGAGATATACTTCTCGTAGCGCTCAATGAAGCGCTCGGAGAAATCCTGGAACCGGGTCATCCGTTCCTCGTCCACACCCTTTATGAACTGGGAATCGTCCTTTTCCGTGTCAATAACAAACTCGTTGCCAGCCTCGTCAAGCACGGTGGGCTCGAGCTTGCCAATGATATTGTCAAACCGGTAAGTGACTTTGGTCGGCAGATTCGGATATGACTCGTAATATCCCTCCAGCACATCCATGTGGATGCCGCTCTCGATGATATACTCCTGGCCGAGGGTGTTTCCGTTGAGCTGCACGGAGTAGGAGGCCGGGACCGTAATCTCAATAGAGCTGTAAAGCCCCGTGAAATCAAACTCCTCTTTATAGACAAGCCACGGGAGCATCCCGTACTTGACCTCATCGGCCTTAGACTCGTCATGCTTGAGCGTGACCTTGCCAAAAACATTGCCGTTGCAGCGCAGGTTGTATATCTGCGTCAGCTCGTCACCGCCGCCAACACGGCTGTATGTGATGTCATTGCGCAGCATCTCCTGCACGATCTCGGCGCAGTCCTCGTCCGTCTGCATCTCGTGGGGCATGTCGGCGATGGTCTGGGCAATAGACTCATCCCAGAGGTTCTCGCTCAAATCGGCCACATACTCGTCCATCACATTATCCGGTCTTGAGTTTTCATACTCGACCGCGTACTCCCAGACCTTGCTCAGCCCGTACATCGCGGCCGCCGCAAGCAGGATTATATAGATGCTGAGAAAAATACCATAAATCTTCGCGCCGCGTTTTTTCTTTCTTGCCATAGCCTAACCCCTCCTTACTTGAAGAGAAACACGTCCGTCAGGCTTCTGGAGAAACCCGCCGCGCTGGAGCATTTGTTCACGTACTCGCCGTTATACCACATGCTGGAGGAGGAGCCGCCATCCATGTTTATAGCGTTGACCGCGCCATGCTCAAGCATAATGTCGGCCAGGTCCTGATACGTGCAGCCCGCGGAATGTGCCTGTCTGCCGTCAACGCACAGCATCAGGATCGCTCCGTCGGCGCGCTGGCCGATAGCCGTGCGGGGATTGACACCGGTGCTCTTATAAGACGTGTCACAGGCTTCGCCGTTCATGACGAGAATGGGGTCAAAGCTCACTCCGCCCACAATATTCAAAGACACAGCATCAGCGCTTGTATAGTAGCCCACGTGCATAATGCCCTGATCGTCAAAGCCAACAAAGCTGGAAGCGCCATAGCCCTCGTTGTAGCACACGCCGTCAGCGATGGTCAAGCCCTGGGGGAAACCGCCGCTGCCACTGCCGTCCTGGTCGACAAAGCCGCCGCCGTTTATGCCGCCGATAGCGCCGTACTTTTCACAATAATAGTCCAGCGAGCGGCCGCTTACGCCGAAATTATCCGTTATCGCGACAAACACCCGCGTCGGGTCAAGGATTGTTATGAGGTAGCCCACATAGTTGCCGCGCTTGATGTTTTCAAAGATGATGCCGTCCCCGTCCTCATCCTCGGGATACTGGCTCTCCTCCTGCGATTGCTCATCATCCGAGTCGGAGGGCTTTATGGTGATAAGGCTGGGGTCAAACTCCGCGTCCACATGAGCGCTCTTTTGCTCGAGATACGGCTGCATCTCCGCGTCGCTGAGATAAATTCTCGGTATGAATCTGAAGCGGCGGGTGTCCAGCATGGTGTACACAAAGGTATCCCTCAGCGCGGGGGAGGGCCCTTTTATCAGCACGTACTCAAGCCCCAGCCCCGCGACGCCTATCAAAATAACGGTGGCGAGGATGAAGCCGAATATTCTGTCTATAACCGTGCCGATTGTTCTGCGCCTCGCCCTTTTCCTGCGCCGCAGCTTTTCAGCCTCGATCTCATCGGGTGTAAGCTCAGTTATCTGTTCTTTTTTACTCACTTTTGCACCTTCAGTTGTTCTCAAAAATTCCAGAGGTGTGTGTCCACACCTTTCCTATTTTAACATACTCAGTAATTTTACCATATTGTGCCCGTTATGACAAGCAAAATCGAAGATTTAATATTTTCCAGCCTGAACCCGCGCCTTTTTCTGCCCGCAAAACGCGATGCAGAGCACCGCACCCGCGGCGGCCGCGGCAGAACCCACCAGCAAAGTCGCCAGCACGCTCATATGGTCGAACATCACCCCGCCAATGGCGCTTGAGAAGATAGCGCCGAGGGAGGTCATCGCCGCGGATATGGACTGCCCCTTGGCAGAATCCCTGCTGCTGATGTATAAATCTACATAGCGCACCAGCGCCGGGGTTATCAGCGCGAAGGAAAGCGCCTGGAACAGATGCGCCGCGTAGATCATCGGCAGGTTCGGGGCAAGGGCGATGCACAGTGCCTTGGCGACGAAGGCCAGCGCCGCGATGCGTATGGTGCTCGGGCAGCTGACGCGCCGGGTTATCCTGTCATACAAGAGCATCACGGGTATCTCCAGCACGGCCATGAAGCTGTTGACGCCGCCGACGGCCTGCTCGTCCCCGCCGACATTGCGCACGATATTTATAAGGAAGTTATTGCACATGTTGTGGGAGAAAAACAGCAGCGCCACGCCCAGAAGCATAACGAAAAAGCGCTTGTTTGCCATGATGAAGCCGGGCAGGGACAGGCTCTCTTCCTGCGTCTGCTGCCGCTGCACGACATTCTCCACCCTGCCAAGGCGCAGGGAGAGAATAAGCAGCATAACGCTTTGCAGCACCGCCACGCCAAGCCCCATATACGGCAGTATTGCCGGGGAAAAGCGGCTCGTGAGGCTTCCGAGCGGCACAGCGAAAAGAGCGAAGGCCATGCTGCCGACGCCGCGTCCCGCGCCATAGTTCATGTGGCATATGCTGCGCTCAAGCTCGGTGCAAAGCTGCGTCAGCAGCGGGTTTACGCAGATGTAATAGGTCAGATACACGCAGTAAAACACGCTCAGCAGCGCGCCGGGAGCCGGCAGAAAATTAAAGCTCAGCATCACTATAACCTGCGCCGCCATCATCAGCCACAGGATACGGATAAGGCAGTTCTTGCCGCGCCTGTCAACTATCTGGGCAAGCAGCGGGGCGAGGATAAATCCCGCGATGTTGGCGATACACAGAATCAGCCCCAGAGCGGAGTTGGAATACCCCCTGTATTGCAGGTACACCGCCGCGAAGCTGAAGGACACGCCGAAGCCCATCCAGTGAAAGCCCTGCATAAGGGCGTATTGTATATTAAGTACACGCTGCTGTGTTTTCATAAGCTACCTCTGGCAAAAAATAATCCACAAGCCGGGAATTCCGGCCTGTGGATTATATCACCTTATGTTCGGTTTGTAAATCAAATAATGTTTATCCTTGAAGTTCAAGGAACTTGTCTATCGGCCTTATCTCTACATTCTGATAGGCGGTGGAGCGCTCACCGTCGAGCGCCCATTCGATAGGATCATTGCTCTCGGCGATGATATTCTTGCCCTGAAAAAGCTCCACGCAGGGGTGCTGGAAGCCTTGCGTCAGCAGCGCGTTTATCGCGCCGTTAAGCTCGCTGATGGTTTTGGGGGTCTTTACAAGCAGCAGCTCGAATATCCCGTCGCTCGTGTCAACAAGGTTCTTGGGCATCTCGATCGTCCCCGCGATGGAGAGCGAATTGCATACCGCGCCGAAAAGATAATCGTCCTCATGCACGACCCCGTCCACCGTGAAGCGCATATGGATGGGCTTTATCTTTGAAATGTCCTTTATCCCGTCAAGGATGTACGCCGTGTGCCCCAGCACGTTTTTCACCTTCTGGTCGGTGGTATACGAAAGCCACGAAAACGCGCCGAAGGCCGCCACATAGGAAAAATATTCATCCCCAAACTTGCCGATATCATACACCGTGCGCCGGCCGGAGGCGATGTTTTCCGCCGCCGTGGGTATATCGAGCGCCAGCTTGTGGGACATGGCGAAGTCATTCGTGCTGCCGCAGGGAATATACCCCAGCGGCACATGTATATCCGCCATGGCAAGGCCGGAGAGCGTCTCATTCAGGGTCCCGTCCCCCCCGGTGCAGCAGACAAGGTCGTACTTTGCGCCATAGTCGCGCGCAAACTCCGTCGCTTCGCCGCGTCTGCCCGTCACCATGACGGTAACAGCGTACCCGCCCTCCATAAAGCTGCGGATAATACCGGGAATATGTTTGAGCACCTGCTTTTTGCCGGAGACGGGATTAATTATAAGCAGGGCAGTTTTGCTTAGTTCTTGCATAGCTAAATTTACACTCCAAGGCCCGCCAGATGCAGGCAAAGATAAGCTGTCGGAATAGAGAACAGCAGGCTGTCGGCCCGGTCAAACATGCCGCCGTGGCCGGGGATGAGATTGCTGAAATCCTTCAGGCCGATCATCCGCTTTATAAGCGACTCGGCAAGATCGCCAATCTGTCCCATTGTGGAGGCGATAAAGCAGGTCAGCACGCAGGTGAGCAGGTTAATCTCCGGGAAAATGGGCAGCAGGTAGATGATAACGCCCGTGACAATTGCCGAGAGCGCGCCGCAGATGCTGCCCTCAACAGTCTTGTTGGGGCTTACCAGCGGGGCAAGCTTGTGCTTTCCGAAGCGCATGCCGCCAAAGAGGGCAAAGCTGTCGCACACCCAGGTGGAAAAGCAGGCCAGAACAAGGGTCTGCCCCCAGATCTCGCCCACGCTTATCATCATCAGCAGGCCGAACAGCAGGCTGGGATAGGCAAGGCCCGCCACAGTGTATATAGCGCCGAGGCCGCCGCTCTTGCTGTTGACAATGCCGTAAAACAGCGCGAGAAACACCGAGACCGTGAAACAGAATACGTAAAACACATAGCCCAGGTGGAACAGCGCCAGCAGCGCCTGCACGCCGATGTAAACATACATCACCCATGCGCCGCAGGCGGCGCCCAGCCTTTCAAGCCCGCGGGAGAACTCATATGCGCAGCAGATACCGGCGGCGGCAAAAAACAGCACCCTTGTTATCGGGGAGAGCAGCACACAGGTGACCGCGACGACAATAAGCACCACCGCGGAGATTACTCTTTGTTTCAAATCATCATACCTTTCTCTGTCTTGAAAAACACCGAAAAAATTAAAATTTTAAGTATGGTTTAAGATTATCACATTTCCCCCCTGCTCTCAATATGCAAAGAGGGCTGTTTTGCCTGAATTTGCCATGAATTAACAGTTTGTTTATTTTTTCTGCTCGCCGTTTGGCAGCAGGTAGTAGCGCCGCTTTCCCCTTGCCCTGCGGCCAAATTCAATGGCGTTTTTGGGGCACACGCCGATGCAGGACTGGCATTGGATGCAGCTTCCGTGCCACTGGGGCTTACCGTCAACAATGGAGATGTTCGCCGTGGGGCAGAGCTTCTCGCACAGGCCGCAGCCCACGCAGGCATTGGTGACATAGAACTTCTTGTCGTTTATAAAAAGCCGGTAAAACGCGGGATTAATGATTTTGTTGGCATTTTTGTCGCCGGGTCTGCCGTTAATGTCCTTCATGTGCTTTTCGAGAGCAATCTGCCCCGCGGCATACTCAATGGACGGCACCGCCGCGCGGATAATGGCGCGCGCGTCGTCATAGGAGGGGGCGTTGAACATGGTGATGTAATTCTCCGGCATTTTGACAGAGCCGAGGCCCATAAATTCAAGCTCCGCCCTGCGGCAAAATTCCTCCGCGTAGTAGGCCGCGGCACCCGTCCCGTCGCCGCAGGTCAGGAAGAAATACGCTTTGCGGTTTCCTTCAAAGCGGCTCTCGGAAATAAACTGCTCCACAAATTTTGGAAGCCGCCAGCAGTAGGTGGGGCTTACGAACACAAGGGGCCTTTCTGAGCTGAAGGCGTACCGCGCCACATAGGGATCAAGGCTGCGCTGACGCATTATCTCATTGATGCTCACAAGCTCATCCTCGAGCTTCTGGGCGATTATTTTTGCGGCAAACAGGCTGTTGCCGGTACCGGAAAAGCAAAAAACCATGGTCATCCTCCGTTATTATATGTATTTTGAATAAGTATAACATAGCGTTGGAACAACAACAAGGACAAAAATGCGCGGTTCGGAGTGAAATCTCTTTTTAGTCAAAGGCTTTGCCTTTGACTAAAAAGCAAAAATCCCCCGCTGCAAACGCAGCGGGGGATGAGTTTTTTGCCTCACTCAGGCTTCACCTGAGCTCGCGCCTTTAAGAATTACTCGTTGATAGCGATGACAACACCGGAACCGACGGTACGGCCGCCCTCACGGATAGCGAAGCGAAGGCCGTTCTCAATGGCGATGGGGGTGATCAGCTCAACATCCATGTCGACGTTGTCGCCGGGCATGCACATCTCAACACCTTCGGGAAGGGTGATGACGCCGGTAACGTCGGTGGTACGGAAGTAGAACTGGGGACGATAGTTGTTGAAGAAGGGAGTGTGACGGCCACCCTCGTCCTTGGACAGGACGTAAACCTGGCCCTTGAACTTGGTGTGGGGGTGGATGGACTTGGGAGCAGCCAGAACCTGACCACGCTCAACAGCCTTCTTGTCGATACCACGGAGCAGGCAGCCGACATTGTCGCCAGCCTCGGCGTACTCGAGGGTCTTGTGGAACATCTCGGTGCCGGTAACGGTGGTCTCGGTGCTCTCGTCCTTCAGGCCAACGATCTCGACCTTGTCGCCGATCTTCACGCGGCCACGCTCAACACGACCGGTAACAACAGTGCCGCGGCCGGAGATGGTGAACACGTCCTCGATAGGCATAAGGAAGGGCTGGTCAGCCTTACGGTCAGGAGTGGGGATCCAGGTATCAACAGCGTCCATGAGCTCCTTGATGCAGGCATACTCGGGAGCGTTGGGGTCGTTGGACTCGCAGACCAGAGCGTTCAGTGCGGAACCACGGATGATGGGGGTGTCGTCGCCAGGGAAGCCATAGAAGTCGAGCAGCTCGCGGACTTCCATCTCAACCAGCTCAAGCAGCTCCTCATCGTCAACCTGGTCGCACTTGTTGAGGAAGACCAGAACGGAAGGAACGTTAACCTGACGGGCAAGCAGCAGATGCTCCTTGGTCTGAGCCATGGGGCCGTCGGAAGCAGCGATAACGAGGATAGCGCCGTCCATCTGAGCAGCACCGGTGATCATGTTCTTGATATAGTCGGCGTGACCCGGGCAGTCAACGTGAGCATAGTGACGCTTCTCGGTCTCATACTCAACGTGGGCGGTGTTGATGGTGATGCCACGCTCGCGCTCTTCGGGAGCCTTATCGATGGAAGAGTAGTCGGTGTACTCGGCCTTGCCCTGGAGAGCCAGGAACTTGGTGATAGCGGCGGTCAGGGTGGTCTTGCCGTGGTCGATGTGACCGATGGTGCCGATGTTGACATGGGGCTTAGCTCTGTTGTACATCTGTTTAGCCATGAGAAAATCCTCCTAAATAAAGAATTGAAATTATGATGGATTGAAACTTACTTATTGAAACCCGTGCGACTGCTCACAAGGGATTCCTGCAGATTCTTGGGCAGCTCAACAAAGTGGCTGGGCTCCATGCTGTATGTCGCCCTGCCCTGGGTCTTACTGCGCAAGTCGGTCGCGTAACCGAACATAGTGGAGAGGGGGACGCTGCTCTCGATGATGGCGGCACCGTTGCGGATATCGGAGCCGACGATCTGGCCGCGCCTTGCGTTTATATCACCCATTACATCGCCCATGTACTCATCAGGCGCCGTAACGACAACCTTCATGATGGGCTCAAGCAGGGTGGGGCTCGCCTTCTGGCAGGCCTCCTTAAACGCCATGCTGCCGCAGATCTTAAACGCCATTTCGGAGCTGTCGACCTCGTGGAAGGAGCCGTCAATGAGCGTTACCTTCACATCTACCACCTGGTAGCCGGCGAGTACGCCGGAGAGCATAGCTCCCTGGATACCCTGATCCACGCAGGGGATAAATTCCTTGGGTATCGCGCCGCCCGTGATCTTGTTGACAAACTCGTAACCCTTGCCGGGCTCGTTAGGCTCAACAGTGATCTTGACATGGGCAAACTGGCCCTTACCGCCTGTCTGACGTGCGTATCTGGTGTCGACCGTTGCGGCTTTCTTGATGGTCTCCTTGTAGGAAACCTGCGGTTTGCCGACGTTGGCCTCGACCTTGAACTCACGCAGCAGCCTGTCCACGATGATCTCAAGATGGAGCTCGCCCATACCGGCGATGATGGTCTGACCCGTCTCCTCGTCCGTGTAGGTCTTGAAGGTGGGGTCTTCCTCAGCCAGCTTCTGAAGGGCGATCGCCATTTTTTCCTGGCCTGCCTTCGTCTTGGGCTCAATAGCCACGCGGATAACAGGCTCGGGAAATTCCATGGATTCGAGCACGATAGGCGCCTTTTCGTCGCACAGAGTGTCGCCGGTGGTGGTGTTTTTAAGGCCAACTGCCGCCGCGATATCGCCGGAATAGACCTGGTCGATATCCTCTCTGTGGTTGGCGTGCATCTGAAGGATGCGGCCTATGCGCTCACGCTGACCCTTGGTGGAGTTGAGCACGGCCTTGCCTGTCTCCAGCGTACCGGAATAGACACGGAAGAAACCGAGCTTTCCAACATAGGGGTCGGTCATAATCTTGAAGGCAAGAGCGGAAAACGGGGCGCTGTCGTCGGCCGGGCGGGATTCCTCCTCGTCGGTCTTGGGATTGGTGCCCGTGATGGCCGGGATATCCAGCGGGGAGGGCATGTAATCCACGATAGCGTCCAGCAGCTTCTGAACACCCTTGTTCTTATATGAGGTGCCGCAGGTCACGGGGACCATCTTCACCTCGATGGTTGCTTTTCTGATGGCGGCGCGGATCTTGTCGGTGGGGACTTCCTCACCCTCGAGATACATTTCCATGATATCGTCGTCAAAATCCGACACTGCCTCAAGCAGCTTTTCATGGTACTCTGTGGCCAGGTCACGCATATCCTCGGGGATAGGCTCTGTGCGCATATCCTTGCCAAGGTCGTCGTAATAAATACGAGCGTTCATATCCACCAGGTCGATAATGCCGCGGAAGCTCTCTTCCTTGCCGATAGGCAGCTGGATAGGCACGGCGTTGCATTTAAGGCGATCATGGACCATGTTCAGAACATTGTAGAAATCCGCACCCATAATGTCCATTTTGTTGACATATATCATGCGGGGAACATGGTAGTGATCCGCCTGCCTCCAGACGGTTTCGGACTGAGGCTCAACACCGCCCTTGGCGCAGAGAACCGTCACGCAGCCATCGAGCACGCGCAGGGAGCGCTCGACCTCAACAGTGAAGTCCACGTGGCCCGGGGTGTCGATGATGTTGATGCGGTTATTCCGCCAGAAGCAGGTGGTCGCAGCGGAGGTGATGGTTATACCACGCTCCTGCTCCTGAGCCATCCAGTCCATGGTGGCGGTACCCTCATGAGTCTCACCGAGCTTGTAGTTTACGCCGGTATAGAAGAGTATACGCTCTGTTGTGGTGGTCTTACCGGCGTCAATGTGAGCCATGATACCGATATTTCTCGTATTCTCAAGTGAATATTTTCTGGGCATTGATAACTCCTGATAAGATTACCATCTGAAGTGTGCGAAGGCCTTGTTGGCTTCCGCGTTCTTGTGCATATCCTCGCGCTTTTTGACGGATGCGCCGGTGTTGTTGCAGGCATCCATAATCTCGCCTGCCAGACGCTCCTTCATGGTCTTCTCGCTGCGCTTGCGGGAATACTCGACCAGCCAGCGCAGAGCCAGAGTCTGTCTGCGGGCGGGGCGGACCTCAATGGGGACCTGATAAGTGGCGCCGCCGACACGACGGGCCTTGACCTCCAGAGCGGGCATGACGTTGTTCATCGCCTCGGTGAAAGCGTCAAGCGGCTCCTTGCCGGTCTTATCCTTGATGATGTCAAAGGCATCGTACACAACCTTCTGTGCGACACCCTTCTTGCCGTCGAGCATAACGCCGTTGATGAGCTTTGTCACCAGCACGCTGTTATACATAGGATCGGGCAAGATTTCTCTCTTGGGAACATTACCTCTTCTGGGCACGTTGCTTCCCTCCTTCATTAAAAAATGGGATCAAAGGTACTCGAACACATTAAAGTGTCCGCTGCGCCCCGAGGTTTATCCGCATTTATAAAATGTATGATAAACGACAGGGCAGAAATTGCCGCTGTGCAGAAATTATTTCTTCTTTGCAGCCTTGGGCTTCTTGGCGCCGTACTTGGAACGGGCCTGCATACGCCCATTGACACCCTGAGCATCGAGAGTGCCGCGGATGATGTGGTAACGCACACCAGGCAGGTCCTTTACACGACCGCCGCGGATCATAACCACGGAGTGCTCCTGAAGGTTATGGCCGATACCGGGGATGTAAGCGGTGACCTCGTAGCCGTTGGTCAGGCGCACACGGGCGATTTTACGCAGAGCGGAGTTCGGCTTCTTAGGAGTAGAAGTACGGACCGCGGTGCAAACGCCTCTCTTCTGGGGAGCGCTCAGATCAGTCTCCTTGTTCTTCAGGGTGTTCAGACCCTTCTGCATTGCAGGAGAAGTGGACTTGTAGGTGACCTTTTCTCTGCCTTTTCTTACCAGCTGATTAAAGGTGGGCATTGTGTTCCTCCTTTCTTGGATAATAAATATATAAAAAGCCTCGAAATCAAGGGCTTTTTATCTAATTTTACGAAAGGGCGCAACAATAAAACCGCGCACTCACGCAGTTGTTGATTTTAGCATATTCACCAAAAATAGTCAACAATTTTTGTGAAATAAATTTGAAAAAACTCCCGCAATATGTGCTGCGGGAGTTTGAGTTTTTTCTTAGCGGATGCTCTTTCTCTTTATAAGCAGGCCCGCAAGCGCCGCCGCGGAGAGGAGCATTGCAAACGCGAACACGCTCAAATCCTCATCGCCTGTCTTGACCGCACCCGTGGTTGTGCCGGGATGGAAATCCTTAATCAGCTCGTTGACCTTAAGCTCATTTGTGTTCACCGTCTGCCCATAGCAGGTGACTGCAACAGGCTTTCCGTCGTGGCCAGCTATGGTGAGCACCGTCCCGTTTGGAATGGAGCAGCTCACACCGGGGGCGTCAAAGCCTATCTGGGCAGGCTCTCCCTCGCTATAAGCGACCTGAATTTTAATCGCCGAGAGGTCAAGAGCCTCTCCTTCGGTGTATTCCGTTTTGGGCTGTGTGAGGATACTTATTGCGGTGACGGTGATGTTCTTCACCTCGCCGCACACAGAACAGGTAAATTTCATTGCACCCGTGGTCGGGTCAGCTCCGGCGCTTTTAACAAAGTCATGGACTTCAAGCGCGGATTTATGGCTCTCCTCGGTGCAGCCGGCTATCGAGCAGGGATGCCAGTGCCCGGCGGCGTCATGCGCCCATGCGCCCGCGTCCGGGCTGTGGACTTTGCTGATACGCACCTGTCCCCCGTCGGCTCTCTGCACCGTGGCGTTCTCGCTGATTGTAATCGTATCGCCCGCGGAAATACTGCCGTCTTTTCCACAGCCAATATCCGCCGCTATATCAGCGCCCTGAACCGTCACCGTGCCGCCGTTTATGGTAATCACACCGGCCGAAGCTCTGGATCCTCCGCCAATACCCGCGCCGTAAATATCGCTTATCGCGGTCACATTGCCGCCGTTTATCGTTATCTCACCGCCGGGGGCCTGTGTGCCGCCGCCTATGCCAGCGCCGGCGTTTCTGGCTCTGGCTGTTACCGTTCCGCCGTTAATCGTAATTTTGCCGCCCGCGCCGGAGTGCCCGCCGCCTATACCCGCGCCGTACAGAGTGCTGACTGCCGTCACCTCTCCGCCGTTGATGATGATTTCTCCGCCAATGCCACCGTAGGCGCTGCCTATTCCCGCGTCAACAAAACTGGAGGCGTAAATTTTCCCGCCGTTTATGGTAACTCTGCCAGCGTCGGGAGTGTCCGGGTGCTCTCCTCCTATCCCAGCGCTGTAAGAATCACTTCTGGAATCGAGCGCCCCCATCAGCGCACTGTCTGCGGACTGAGCATAGATGCTGAGCGAGTTTGGCGCTGCCACAGTGATGCCTTTTGCAGCATTGAGAGTGCAGCCGTTCTCAAGAATAAGGTGGACATCTCCGCTGACCCTGACGCGGTTTGACAGCGTGACCTCTCCGCTTACCACGTACCAGCCCGTTGTCCACTCAGTATCGCTGTCTTTGACGAAATTAAAATCATCACAACAGTTTGTGTTTCCCTGTGTGTCCAGGTAATAGCTTTCATTTCTCAGTGACAGGTGCAGAGTTGAATCCTTTTGGATGGAATAATCCTGAAGCGTGTTGCCATCCTCAAGCTGCTTGCCCGCGAATACAAGGCGCTGACTTTCGGGCGGAATACCCTCCTTGTCCTGTATCTTCGCCTTGACATCCTCGATAAGGTCTGTGGGTTCGACCTCAAGAGTGATGTGCTTGCCCGTCAGGGTTTTTACAAAAATCTGCATGACGGTCATGGGCACATCCGCCCCGGCCTGCCCGTCAAGCTCCAGCAGTTTTGAAACTGTGGCAGTATATCGGGACACGTCCAGCGCCTCAAGCTCCTCATCGCTCAGCGCAAGCTTTGCCTCGTCAATAGCGGAAAGCTGCGCCTCTACCCCAGCGCGGTTTTCATCAGTAATCTCCTCCGGCGCGGGGAGCGCGTCTATCATCTCCTGCACACTCGGCGCGGCGGCATCCTCCGCTGCTGCGGGAATAACGCAGAGGCAGAGCATCACAAACCCACAGAGCAGCAGGCTGAGTGTTTTCCGTACATTTTTCATGGTGTATTTCCCTATCTTTGTCTTATACGCAAGGTATTTATACAAAGACATATTACCACCCGTCCCCGCCACTGTCAATTGATATCAAAAACTCCCGCAGCGTATGCTGCGGGAGTTTTGGGTTTAATATGCTTCTGTATCAGAGAGCGTTTGTCTTATTGACAAGAGCCGTCAGGTCAACATACTCCTCGGGAGCCTCGGCAATGGTTTCGTCAGTCTTGACCTCAAAGTCTCTGTACTGGCTCAGGCCGGAGCCTGCGGGGATAAGCTTACCGATGATGACGTTCTCCTTCAGGCCGACCAGATGGTCAACCTTGCCCTTGATGGCCGCGTCCGTAAGGACCTTGGTGGTCTCCTGGAAGGAGGCGGCGGAGAGGAAGCTCTCAGTGGCAAGAGAGGCCTTGGTGATACCGAGCAGCAGCTGGGTATAGGTCGCGTGGCTCAGGCCCTCTTCGCCTGCGGCAATGCGCTGGTCAACAAGGCGGTTGGCCTCCTTGACGGCGGAGATATCCACGGTGGCGCCGGAGAGCAGGTCGGTGCTGCCGGACTCCTCAACGCGGACCTTGCGCATCATCTGGCGGACAATGACCTCGATATGCTTATCGTTGATGTCAACGCCCTGCTGACGGTAGACCTTCTGGACCTCGCTGGTGATGTAGCTGCGCACGCCCTGACGGCCAAACTCATCATCGTTTACGCCGCGGATACGCAGGACATCATGGGGATTGAGCGCGCCGGAGGTGAGCTCCTGACCCTTATCCACATGGTCGCCGTTGTGCACCAGAATACCGGCGGAGTGGGGCACGGTGTAGACCGCGGTCTCCCCTTCTGCTTCGTTGGTGACGGTGAGGGAGTACATGACGCCCTTCTTGGCCTCCTCGATGGAGACGGTGCCGGAAATCTCGGAGAGCACAGCCATCTTCTTGGGCTTGCGCGCCTCGAACAGCTCCTCAACACGGGGCAGACCCTGGGTGATATCATCACCCGCGACGCCGCCGGTGTGGAAGGTACGCATGGTAAGCTGGGTACCCGGCTCACCGATGGACTGAGCCGCGATAACGCCGACAGCCTCGCCCGCGTTGACAGGCTTGCCGATGGCAAGGTTGATGCCGTAGCACTTGGCGCAGACGCCGGTGCGGGCCTCGCAGGTCAGGACGCTGCGGATAAACGCCTTGTGTATGCCGTGCGCCTCAAGAACATCAGCGTCCTCGGGCATGAGCATGTGGTTGGTGTCAAAGAGCAGCTCGCCGGTGGCGGGGTCGGTGATGGGCGCTGCGGGGAAGCGGCCATGGATGGCAGTGCCGAAGCTCTCAACAAGCTGGCCCCTGTCGTACACGGCGGAAGCCCAGACGCCCTCGCTGGTGCCGCAGTCCTCCTCGCGGATGATGACGTCCTGGCAGACATCGACCATACGGCGGGTCAGGTAACCGGAGTCGGCGGTACGAAGAGCGGTATCGGCCATACCCTTTCGGGCGCCTCTCGTGGAGATAAAGTACTCCAGGACGGACAGGCCTTCACGGAAGTTGGACTTGATGGGTATCTCGATGGTCTTACCGGCGGTGTTGGCCATCAGGCCGCGCATACCGGCAAGCTGACGGATCTGGTTCATGGAGCCACGGGCGCCGGAGTTTGCCATCATGTAGATGGGGTTATACTCGTCAAGGCAGTTTTGCAGGGCGTCCGTCACGTCCTTGGTGGTCTTTTCCCACTCGGTGACGACCAGGCGGTAGCGCTCATCATCGGTGATGAAGCCGCGCTTATACTGGCGCTCAATGTTGACGACCTCCTGCTCGGTGGCCTTGATAAGCTCGTTCTTGGCGCTGGGGACGGTCATATCCGCGACGGAGATGGTGATAGCGCCCTTGGTGGAGTACTTATAGCCCATGGCCTTGATGCTGTCAAGCACCTCGGCGGAGATGGTGAAGCCGTACTTCTTGATGCAGCGGTCGATGATATCGCCCAGCTGCTTCTTTCCGACCTGGAAGCCGATCTCATGGTCAAAGGCATGCTCGGGGTCGCTGCGGTCAACATAGCCCAGGTCCTGAGGAATGGGCTCGTTGTAGATGATCCTGCCGACGGTGGTGGTGATTATCTTTTTGACCTCAACGCCGTCAACCGTCTTTGTCACTCTCAGGCGGATGGGCGCGTGCAGGCCGACATAGCCCTCATTATAGGCCATGATAGCCTCGTTAGAGTCGCGGTAGATGAGCATGGGCTTGTAGGTGGCCTGCTTGAGCCCCTCAAGCTTCGCCTTCTGGTTTGCGGCATAAATCTCGTCGCCGTCCACGATCTCACCGGCGGGAAGGCCGGTGTCGCCCGGATCGTCAACGATAAGGCGCTCCGCGCCCTTTTCGGCCTTGCCTATGCGGACCATGGTCAGGTAGTAGGAGCCGAGAATCATATCCTGCGTAGGCACGGTGACAGGGTGCCCGTCCTGAGGACGCAGCAGGTTATTTGCCGAGAGCATCAGGATTCTGGCCTCAGCCTGAGCCTCCGCGGACAGCGGCACGTGGATAGCCATCTGGTCGCCGTCAAAGTCGGCATTATACGCGGTGCAGACCAGCGGGTGCAGGCGCAGTGCGCGGCCCTCAACGAGGATAGGCTCGAAGGCCTGAATGCCAAGTCTGTGCAGGGTCGGCGCGCGGTTGAGAAGCACAGGATGCTCCTTGATGACATCCTCCAGCGCGTCCCACACCTCGGTGCGCTGCTTATCGACCATTTTCTTTGCGGACTTGATGTTGTTGGCAACGCCGTCCTCAACCAGCTTCTTCATGACGAAGGGGCGGAAGAGCTCAATGGCCATCTCCTTGGGAACGCCGCACTGGTAGATCTTGAGGTCAGGGCCGACAACGATAACGCTTCGGCCGGAGTAGTCAACACGTTTGCCGAGCAGGTTCTGGCGGAAACGGCCCTGCTTGCCCTTGAGCATATCGCTCAGGGACTTGAGAGCGCGGGAGTTTGCGCCGGTGACGGCTCTGCCGCGGCGGCCGTTATCGATCAGCGCGTCAACGGCTTCCTGGAGCATGCGCTTCTCGTTGCGCACGATGATATCGGGCGCGGAGAGCTGCTGGAGGCGCTTGAGGCGGTTGTTGCGGTTGATAACGCGGCGGTAGAGGTCGTTCAGGTCGGAGGTGGCGAAGCGGCCGCCGTCGAGCTGGACCATGGGGCGAATCTCGGGCGGGATAACGGGCAGAACGTCAATTATCATCCACTCGGGGCGGTTGCCGCTCTGGCGGAAGGCCTCGACAACCTCAAGGCGCTTTACAAGCTTTGCCTTCTTCTGGCCGCCCGCGGTCTTGAGCTCCTCGCGCAGCTGGTTGGAGAGCTGCTCGCAGTCGATCTGGCTGAGAAGCTCCTTTATGGCCTCGGCGCCGATACCTGCCTTGAAATCATCCTCATACTTCTCGCGCATCTCGCGGTACTCACGCTCGGTGAGTATCTGGCAGCGCTCGAGCGGGGTGAAGCCGGGGTCGATAACTATATAATTTGCAAAGTACAGCACCTTTTCCAGCGTTCTGGGGGTCAGGTCAAGCATCAGGCCCATGCGGCTGGGTATGCCCTTGAAGTACCAGATATGGCTGACGGGCGCGGCGAGCTCAATATGGCCCATGCGCTCACGGCGGACCTTGCTCTTGGTGACTTCAACGCCGCAGCGGTCGCAGATCTTGCCCTTGTAGCGGATTTTCTTGTACTTTCCGCAGTGGCATTCCCAGTCCTTGGTGGGCCCGAAAATGCGCTCGCAGAACAGGCCGTCCCGCTCGGGCTTGAGGGTGCGGTAGTTGATGGTCTCGGGCTTTTTGACCTCGCCGTGGGACCAGCTCAATATCATTTCAGGGGAGGCAATTCCAATCTGTATAGCGTCAAACGGTGTGTAGCTCATTACATATCCTCCTCATTATCAAAATCATCTCCGGCATCCGCGCCGAACTCATCCTCGGGCACATCCTCGATGGAGTAGCCCTCGGCCTCGATCTCGGCATCGTCAGCCTGATACAGTTCATCCTTGATATCGTTGACAAAATCGTCGTCATCGTCGTCCTTGAGCTCGATCTCCTGACCGTTCTCGTCCAGCACGCGCACATCAAGGCACAGCGACTGAAGCTCCTTGACCAGAACCTTGAAGGATTCGGGCACGCCGGGCTGCGGAATGTTGTTGCCCTTGACAATGGCCTCGTAGGTCTTGACACGGCCGGTAACATCGTCGGACTTGACGGTGAGTATCTCCTGAAGGGTGTAGGCGGCGCCGTAAGCCTCCAGAGCCCAGACTTCCATTTCGCCGAAGCGCTGGCCGCCGAACTGGGCCTTGCCGCCGAGAGGCTGCTGGGTAACAAGGCTGTACGGGCCGGTGGAACGGGCGTGAATCTTATCATCAACCAGATGGTGGAGCTTGAGGAAGTAGACCCAGCCGACGGTGACATCGTTATCAAACTTCTCGCCGGTGCGGCCATCGTACATAACGCTCTTGCCATCCTCGCGCAGGCCCGCCTGACGCAGAGTCTCGCGGATGGTGACCTCGTTTGCGCCGTTGAAGATAGGCGTGGCGACCTTCCAGCCCAGCGCCTGAGCAGCGTAGCCCAGATGGACCTCCAGCACCTGACCGATGTTCATACGGGAAGGCACGCCCAGGGGGTTAAGGACGATGTCCAGCGGGGTGCCGTCGGGCAGGTAGGGCATATCCTCACGCGGCAGAATGCGGGAGACAACGCCCTTGTTGCCGTGGCGGCCGGCCATCTTATCGCCGACGGAGATCTTACGCTTCTGGGCGATGTAGACCCTGACGACCTGATTGACGCCGGGGTTCATCTCGTCGCCGTTTTCGCGGGTAAAGACCTTGACATCGACAATGATGCCGCTCTCGCCGTGGGGAACCTTCAGTGAGGTGTCGCGCACCTCGCGGGCCTTCTCGCCGAAGATGGCGCGCAGCAGGCGCTCCTCAGCGGTCAGGTCAGTCTCGCCCTTGGGAGTGACCTTGCCGACCAGAATGTCACCGGCAGTGACCTCTGCGCCGACCATGATAATGCCGCGCTCGTCGAGATACTTGAGCGCATCATCGCCAACGCCGGGGATATCACGGGTGATCTCCTCAGGTCCAAGCTTGGTGTCGCGGGAATCGCACTCGTACTCCTCCACGTGGATGGAGGTGAACACGTCCTCCATAACGAGGCGCTCGTTGAGAAGGATAGCGTCCTCGTAGTTGTAGCCCTCCCAGTTCATGTAGCCGACAAGGATGTTCTTGCCGAGGGAGATTTCACCGTTGGAGGTGCTGGGGCCGTCAGCCAGAACATCGCCCTTGCACACCCGCTCATTGACGGAGACGATGGGGCGCTGGTTGACGCAGGTGCCCTGGTTGGAACGGGCAAACTTGATAAGCTTGTAGTCCTTCGTCTCACCGGCGTCATAGCGCACAGTGACATAGTTTGCGTCCACTCTGGTGACAACGCCGTCGCCCTCAGCCACGACGCACACGCCGGAGTCCACCGCGCACTTGTGCTCGATACCGGTGGCGACGATGGGGGCCTGAGTGGTCATGAGCGGCACAGCCTGACGCTGCATGTTCGCGCCCATCAGAGCACGGTTAGCGTCGTCGTTCTCGAGGAAGGGAATCATAGCGGTCGCTATGGAGACCATCATCTTCGGGCTTATATCAACATAGTCCACCTCTTCGCGGTTGACCTCAACCGTGTCGTTGCGGTGGCGGCAGGTGATACGCTTGTTGATGAACACGCCGTTCTCGTCAACCGGCTCAGAGGCCTGAGCAACGGTGAACTGGTCCTCCTGGTCGGCGGTCATGTACTCCACCTCGTCAGTGACGCGGCAGGTGCCCTTTTCCACCTTGCGGAAGGGAGCGGCGAGGAAGCCGTACTTATTGGCTCTCGCGTAGGAGGCGAGGTAGCTTATAAGGCCGATGTTCGGGCCTTCAGGAGTCTCAATCGGGCAGAGACGGCCATAGTGAGTGTAGTGGACATCTCGCACATCGAAGCTCGCGCGCTCTCTGGAGAGGCCTCCGGGGCCGAGAGCGGACATACGGCGCTTATGGGTAAGCTCAGCGAGGGGGTTGGTCTGATCCATGAACTGGCTGAGCGGGGAGGAGCCGAAGAACTCCTTGATAGCCGCGGTGACGGGGCGGATGTTTATAAGGCTCTGGGGGGTGACGATATCCAGATCCTGCAACGTCATGCGCTCGCGGATGACGCGCTCCATGCGGCTAAAGCCGATGCGGAACTGGTTTTGCAGCAGCTCACCCACGCAGCGGACGCGGCGGTTGCCCAGATGGTCAATATCGTCAGCCTCGCCTATGCCGTGGGCAAGGCAGTTGAGGTAGTTGACGGAGGCAAAGATATCGTCAGCCACAATGTGCTTGGGGATGAGGACGTCGATATTCTCGCGGATGGCGTCCTTCAGGGCCTCGCCCTGATACTGCTCGGAAAGCTGCTTCATGACGATGCCGCGCACGCGCTCGGTAACGCCCAGCTCCTCAAGCTCCGCGTCGTCAAGATCCACAAACTTCTTTATATCCACCATGCCGTTGGAGAACACGCGCACGGTCTTGTCCTCGTCCTTGAGGAGGACGGAGATAACGCCGGCGTCGGAGATCTCGCGGGCCTTATCGCGGGTGATGACCTCGCCCGCCTCGGCGAGAATCTCGCCGGTGAAGGGGTCAGCCACAGTCTCGGCAAGCTCAAAGCCCGCAATGCGGGGGAAGAGGTCAAGCTTCTTGTTGAACTTGTAGCGGCCCACATTTGAGACCTCATAGCGGCGGCGGTCATAGAACAGCCCGTCCAGCAGAGTCTCAGCGGACTCAACCGTGGGGGGATCACCGGGGCGCAGCTTGCGGTATATCTCAAGCAGGCATTCGTCCCTGCCGGAGGTGGTGTCTCTGTCGATAGTGGCGACGATGCGCTCATCGTTGCCGAAAACTTCCTTCAGGCGCTCATTGGTGATGCAGCCGACAGCCGTATCGTCGATGCAGCTGAGCCAGGTGGCGGGGCGGCTTTCATCATAAGCGCCCATGGCCTTGAGGAACCATGTGATAGGCAGCTTTCTGTTTTTATCGATGCGGACGTTGAACATGTCCGAGGCGTCAGTCTCATACTCCAGCCATGCCCCGTGATAGGGGATGACCGTGGAGGTATAGATATTCTCCATGGACTTGTCGGTCGTCTTATCGAAATACACGCCGGGGGAACGGATGATCTGGGACACGATAACGCGCTCAGCACCGTTTATGACAAAGGTACCGCCGGGGGTCATTATGGGGAAATCGCCCATAAAGATCTCCTGCTCCTTGATTTCCTCCGTCTCCTTATTGCGCAGGCGGACACGGACCTTCAAAGGCGCTGCGTATGTTGCGTCTCTGGCCTTGCACTCCTCCTCGGTGTATTTGGGCTTCTCGTTCATGGAGTAATCGATGAAGCTCAGCTCAAGGTTGCCGGAGTAGTCCGTAACAGAGTCCACATCGCGGAAAACCTCGCGCAGGCCGGTTTTCAGGAACCACTCATAGGAGCTTTTCTGAATTTCCAGAAGGTTTGGCATGTCCATGATCTCCTGCGTGCGGGCAAAGCTCTTGCGCAGGGTCTTGCCATAGAGAACATCTTTTGGCATTGGCGTACTCTCCTTATCAGTTTTGCAAACACCCGCTTGCGTTGTCAGTTTCGCAAACTGAGTGTTGACTTTGAATGTTGGGGATGTTATACTTCGTGTGTAGGTAGTGGGAGGTGTTTCCTCTCCCGTCTTTGCGCACAAAGCAAGCTATTTTACCATTGCTTGGCTGTATAAGTCAAGGGTTTTTTTGTTAATTTCGGCGGGAGCTTTGCTCCCGCCTGTTTTTTTATTCTTTTTTTCCGGAGGCGGCTATGCTTATGGATATCTCCGCTGTGATAATTTTGCTGCTCGAGGGGCTGTTTGCTCTGGCCCTTCTGTATAAGGAGGGGCTTATAAAAAAGCCCGCACCCGCCATCGTTTCCGCTGTGCTGGTAGTGCTTGCCATGGGCCTGCGCCTCGCGGTTTTTGACTATGAAACCCTTGATTATCAGAATTTTCTGACCGTATGGGTGGATTTTTTCCGGCAGCACGGCGGCTTTGCCGCGCTCAAGTACCCGGTGGGCAACTACAATATACCCTATCTGTATTTTCTCGCCCTGTTTTCCTATTTTGACGTTAAGGACCTCTATCTCATAAAGCTGCTGAGCGTGTTTTTTGACGTGGTGCTGGCCTACGCCGCGATGAAGCTTGTCCGCCTCGCGGCAGACAGCCCCCGCCGCGCCCTCACCGTGTTTTTCGTGACGCTCTTTCTGCCGACGGTCTTTCTCAACGGCGCCCTCTGGGGCCAGTGCGACAGCTGCTATGCCGCTCTCGCGCTACTGGGTATATACCTTGCGCTCGCTGACAGGCCGGTTCTCTCCATGGTCTGTGCGGCGCTGTCGTTTGGCTTTAAGCTTCAGGCCGTGTTCATTCTTCCGGTGTACGCAGTTTTGTGGATGATGGGCAAGTTCAGGCTCAGGCATTTTCTCGTTTTCCCGCTTACGTATGTGCTTCTTGTGCTGCCCGCCGTCATCGCGGGCCGGCCCTTTGCCGATACCGTTCTTCTCTATCTTGGGCAGACCGGCTCCATCGGCACGGGGCTTAACTACAACTCCTCCTCCCTCTTCGCCATTTTGAAGGTCACCGGCGATGAGACCCGCGCCGGGAACCTCGGGATTTTGGCGGCGTTTATGTTCATGTTCGCGGTGCTGGGGCTGTGCTTCTTCCGCCGCAAAAATCTCAATGGCCGCGCCGTTACCGCCGCCGCGCTGCTGCTCTCAGCTGGCATCCCCTTCCTCCTGCCGCATATGCACGAGCGCTATTTCTTCGGGGCGGACGCGCTGTCGCTGGTGCTGGCCTTTGTTGACCCGATGTTTGCCGCCGCCGCGCTGCTGATGCAGTTTGCCTCACTCCTTGGGTACCACGCCTATCTCAAAATGCGGTATCTCCTGCCCATGAGCCGGGGCGCCTGGGCGGTGCTGCTGGTCATGATTCTGGCCCTGTGCAGCCTCTGCATCCAGCTTTTTCCGCGAAAAAACGAAATTCGCAAAAATTTATCTTGACAAAAGCTGATAATCTGCTATAATAACCCATGCCTTAAATGAGGCGCGCCATTAGCGGTGCAGGCAGCTTTAGATGGAGTTGAAGCACCCGGCGTTGTATGCGAGAGTGCTGGAACAGGTAGACAGGCACGTTTGAGGGGCGTGTGTCAACCGACGTGGGAGTTCAAGTCTCCTCTCTCGCACCAAAACAAAAATCCGTTCTCGACAGAGAGCGGATTTTTGTTTTGTATTCTTCATTTTTCATTATTCAATATTCATTATTCATTAGAACGGATTTTTGTAATGAATAATGAAGAATGAATAGTGAATAATTGTGGTGTCCCTTCGGGACGATTGAATATGACCCGGCAATCGGCGTAAGCGATTGCCGATTTTTTTATGAATAATTGATTTGCCGCCCATTGTCTGGTATAATTATCAACAAAAAAACAGAGGTGGAGACACTATATGCAATACCGCGAAGAACATGACTCTCTCGGCCCTGTCCTTGTCCCGGCGGACAAGCTCTGGGGCGCGCAGACTCAGCGCAGCCTTGAAAATTTCCCCATCGGCAATGACAAGATGCCCCCGGAGCTTATCCGGGCCTTCGCGCTGCTGAAAAAGGCAGCCGCCGAGGCAAATTTCAAGCTCGGCAAGCTTGACGAGCGGCGGCGCTCTCTTATCGCGCAGGTCTGTGATGAGATTCTGGCCGGTAAGCTTGAGGGCAATTTCCCGCTCTCCGTGTGGCAGACCGGCAGCGGCACCCAGACCAACATGAACGTGAATGAGGTCATCGCCAATCGCGGCAATCAGCTTTCCGGGGAGCGCCTGCTCCACCCGAATGACACGGTGAACATGTCCCAGAGCTCGAATGACACCTTCCCCACCGCCATGCACATAGCGGCGGCGGAGAAGATCAACGGCTGCCTTCTCCCCGCCGTCCGCGCCCTTATCGAAAGCTGCAAGGCGCTGGAGGCTAAGAACGCGGACATTATAAAAATTGGCCGCACCCATCTTCAGGACGCGACGCCTATCCGCTTCTCGCAGGAGATCTTCGGCTGGCGCGGTATGCTGGAGAGCTCCCTTGAGCAGCTCAGCGCCTCCTGCGCGGGGCTATACAGGCTCGCCCTCGGCGGCACGGCGGTGGGCACAGGCATCAATGCCCCCTCTGGCTTTGCAGAGCTGTCAGCGGCGGAGATAGCCGCGCTGACGGGGCTGCCCTTTGTAACCGAGGATAACAAGTTCCACGCGCTGACCGCGAAGGACGCGCTTGTGTTCTCCCACGGGGCGGTAAAAGCTCTCGCGTGCAACATGATGAAGATAGCAAACGACGTGCGCTGGCTTGCAAGCGGCCCGCGCTGTGGTATCGGCGAGATTCGCATCCCCGAAAACGAGCCGGGTTCCTCCATCATGCCGGGTAAGGTCAACCCCACCCAGTGCGAGGCCGTGACCATGGTGGCGGTGCAGGTCATGGCAAATGATCAGGCCATATCCATGGCGGCGTCGCAGGGCAATTTCCAGCTCAACGTCTTTATGCCGGTGCTTATCCACAACTATCTCCACTCCGTGCGCATCCTCGCCGACGTGATAAATTCCTTCAATCTCCGCTGCTTCTCCGGCATCGTCGCCGACAGGGCCGCCATGGAGGGCAACCTCCGCCGCTCGCTGATGCTGGTGACCTGCCTGACCCCCGCCATCGGCTACGAGAAGGCCGCGCAGGCGGCATTACTTGCCCACCGCGAGGGCCTGAGCCTGCGGGAGGCGGTTTTGAAGCTTGGGCTTCTCTCCGGGGAGGATTTTGATAAATTTGTTGACCCTGAAAGGATGGTATGAGCCATGAACTATGCCGAAGAATCTTTGAAGCTCCACTATGAGCTCGCGGGCAAGATTGAGGTTTGCTCGAGAGTCGCGGTTGACAGCCGTGAGGCGCTGTCTCTTGCATACACCCCCGGCGTCGCCCAGCCCTGCCTTGAGATACAAAAGGACATCAGCAAGAGCTATGAGCTGACCCGCCGCTGGAACACCGTCGCCGTTATCACCGACGGCACCGCTGTTCTGGGTCTGGGCGACATCGGCCCCGAGGCCGGTATGCCCGTCATGGAGGGCAAATGCGTCCTCTTCAAGGAGTTTGGCGGGGTCGACGCCATCCCCCTTTGCATAAAGAGCAAGGAGGTCGACGATATTGTCAACACCGTGTACCTGCTCTCCGGCTCCTTTGGCGGCGTGAATCTTGAGGATATATCCGCCCCCCGCTGCTTTGAGGTCGAGGAAAAGCTCAAAGCTAAGTGCGATATTCCCATCTTCCACGACGACCAGCACGGCACGGCGGTCATAGCCCTTGCCGGGCTTATGAACGCGCTAAAGGTGCTGGGTAAGCGGGCTGAGGATGTGAAGATCGTCACCTCCGGCGCGGGCGCGGCGGGCACGGCGATTGTGCGCCTGCTTATGGACGTCGGCCTTAAAAACATCATCATGTGCGACAGGCAGGGCGCTATCTATGACGGCCGCCCGGGGCTTAACAGCGCAAAGCAGCTCATTTCCCGCTCCACCAATCCCGAGCGGCTTCAGGGGCCTCTCAGCGAGGTCATAAAGGGCGCGGATGTGTTTATCGGCGTGTCCGCCCCCGGCCTTCTCACCGGGGACATGGTGCGCAGCATGGCAAAGGACCCGGTCATCTTCGCCTGCGCCAATCCCACACCCGAAATTTTCCCGGACGAGGCCAAGGCCGCCGGCGCGGCCATCGTCTCCACCGGGCGCAGCGACTATCCAAACCAGGTCAATAACGTGCTGGCCTTCCCCGGCATTTTCCGGGGCGCGCTCGATGTGCGCGCGCGGGAGATAAACACCGAGATGAAGCTTGCCGCGGCCAAAGCCCTCGCCGCCCTTGTAAGTGATGATGAGCTCGGCCCGGGCAATATTCTCCCCGCCGCCTTTGACCCCCGCATAAAGGACGCGATAGCCTCCGCCGTGGCCGAGGCCGCCCGCAAAAGCGGCGCCGCGCGGATTTGAAGCACACCGCGTTTGGGCACAAATCTTGAAAATCTGCACCACTCAACGGCTCCCTTGTGTAAAGGGAGCTGGCGCGAAGCGTCTGAGGGATTGTAAATGTGCGATTTTTTGAGCAATAAAGCTAATTGCAGTTCCGGTAACGACCCCTCCGGTTTGCGCAATCCGCAAACCACCTCCCCTTACGCAGGGGAGGCATTGCCGAGGTCTTTCATACTATACTTCACAATCGGCGCTCCAACCGGAGCGCCGATTTTTTCACTCTCTCTGTGCCTTGCGCATATAATGTTATAGCTCCCGCTCTGCCTACGGCGGCGCGGGCGGCAATAATAATTTGGGGGATATATAACCCATGAATTACCCTTCTCAACACGAGCACAACGGGAATACTGAGGACTTCAAGCGCATCTCCGCCTCGCCCTGCGGCGGCTGCGCGCCGAGCTGCTGCATTCCGCCGTGCCCCTCGGCCATCATCGGCCCGACAGG